>OKVF01000527.1_pt1 | contig 42085 bp, 34 predicted proteins | sample 1604831 | NCBI WGS metagenome assembly OKVF01 (sample SAMN01760980, study PRJEB22395) | human gut metagenome
GCGCAAAGGTAGGTTTGGGGAACATGCGTGTCAAGGCGGAAAATAGAATGGTTACTCATTTCAGTACGCAAAAAATGTAGTAGAAAGATGCAACTTTGTAGTATGTATTTCCTTTTTGTTTTTAAAGTGATATTACATGATAGTTTTTAGCTATAACGGATGGAAATTTTTCTTTCTTATATCTTCTAAGAAGATTGGATAACATTCGATTTTTATCGCCTTCCGAGTCGTATTCCTGATTATATCTTTTGCCATCATAACCAACTGTATAAATCAGTCGCGAAATAAGCATCATCTTATCCTTTGAGACTTTAATCTTTTTATTGGGAGTTGAATAAGCTTTCCTGTTCACAAAAAAGAATAGAAACATATCTGTAAATTTCCATTTTTTATGAGATATGACCAAACCATCTCTTTCAGCGAAGATAAAATTTTGTGGTAGGTTGTTATCAATGAATCCTTTTAGTCCAATTTCTTTTAATTTCTTAAGTATGGTGTTTCTATCGTCTTGCTCGTTATGTACAATCTCACTATAAGTGTTGATGAAGTGTTGTAATGCAATCCGGATAATATTGATTGTATCTTCTCGTTCCACAATATAACGTTTTTTGTTGTTTTCCCGCAAAGTGATATTGGTACTGTTTAACAGGTTGGCATAAAAACAGCTAAAGTCTTCCAAAGTGGATTTTTTTATATCAGGTGTGTTTATTTCTAAGTCCTCTATAAAGTCATAAATAAATAGTAGCAAATACCAAAATTTACTGATGTCTAAGTGAAAAGCCTCGATGGTGTTTTGTAAGTCTTCATTCATGAGAAATTTTTCCTTAAATGAATCATCTAATTTTCGATATGCCTTATGATCCTTAGAATAATTCTCAAAGGTTGTATTGCACATCCCCATTTGTTTCGCTCTTTCATATCTCTCTTCAATAGAAAGATTTCTTTCAGAGTATCTGTTTGCGAATAGTGCAGGAGCAATGGATTCGGCTGGTACCATCCCTTGATCTGTTTCTACATAGTCTGGTAGAAAATGATTGGCTACTTCCCAAACATAATCCAAAAGCGGAACATCCTGATACTCGTATGCTCTGTCCCAACCAATCATTAAATCGGGTAGTTCTTCTATTAGGTGGTGTTTTTCATTAGACATAATCATTGTTGGAAGTTTTACGAAGTGAAGAGTAAAATTATTCAAGTTTCGCAAGTTAATAGATAACCTTCTTCTTGGGATATAAAAGAGGCACAGGGATTTCCGCATATCGCAGAAAATGAGTAATTTTATAGTTGCAAATCAAAACATTACTCAGCCCTATGCCCTTGCACAAAGTTACAGACTTTCTTTCAGAAATCAGCGCATTTTTTAGAAAAAATGACGCACATAAAGCGATGTATTCCATACTGGACGTTATCAAATGGTTAAGAATGAATGAATGCACCTTGTTCGGCATGAAGAGCAAGTGCAATAATGTGTATCCGTTGTTGCAGGTGTTCCAGGCTTTGCTGTTGTACCCGTGTTTCATGGTCCGTAACCCTTATCGTTTCACCGGGTCTTCCTTAAGCGGCTTGCTGGGATGCAAGAAAGACGTGTTCTACCGTTTCATGAGTAATCCCAAGATAAACTGGCGGAAGTCCGTCTATCACCTCACCCTCCAGCTTTGGTCGAAGATCAGACTCCGCTCCGGGCGCAAGGAAGGCACGGTCTGTCTGATAGTCGATGAGACGGACTATCCCAAGACGGGACGGCGCATGGAGAACATCGGCAGGGTGTTTTCCCATGTCCATCACTGGTGCATCCTCGGTTTCAAGGCATTGTTCCTTGCCGTCACGGACGGGACAACCCAAATGCTTCTGGATTTTGCACTGCTGGGTGAAAAAGGAAAGGATGGAAAGTTCGGGATGTCCGATGAAGAGCTCGCAAGACGTTTCACCAAAGGACGTGACAGCGGCGACGCCTTGCAGGAGCGTATCGGTGAATACACGGCAAAGAAAACCGACCTGATGATTGCCATGATAAGACGCGCCATCCGCAAAGGGTTCAGGTTCAGGTATGTGCTGGCAGACAGCTGGTTCGCCTGCAAGGATGTCATCCGGTTCATCCGCTCCCGCCACGTCAGGTGCGATTACCTGGGCATGATCAAGGTGGGAGAAAACAGCAGGACAAAATACTGTCTGGACGGGAAGCCTTATACCGCGCCGGCCTTGATCAGGCACCTTGACAGGCAAGGCAGGCGGAAGTACAGCAGGAGACTGCGTTGCTATTACATCGTGGCGGACGTGACCTTTGCGGATACCAAGGTACGCCTGTACTTTGTCAGGAGAAGCAAACGGGGCGCATGGAACGGCCTGATGACCACGGACATACGGTTTGAGTTCCTTGAAGCGTACCGGATTTATGCCCAACGGTGGTCTTTGGAAGTCGTGTTCAAGGAAGCGAAGGGGCTGTTGGGGCTGGGCAAATGCCAGGCCGGCAACTTCGCCTCGCAAATCGCGGCGACATCCCTGACGGCTTTGCAATACAACATCCTTTCCTTAGTGAAGAGGTTTGCAACCTACGAGACCATGGGAAAGCTCTTTGAGGACGTAACCAAGGATTCTTTGGAACTGTCCGTTGCGGAAAGGATATGGGGCGTCATGCAAGAACTGGTCATTGCGGTTGCGGAACTCTTCGGATTGACTGACGAAGATATCTATCAGGCTATCATCAACAGGGAGGAAGATATGAAACATATTTGCGACATTTATAGATTAAAAGCTGCAAGTTGAACTTGCGAAACTTGAATAATATAATTTATGTTTGTAATATGAACATACTTTAATTTTTCATGATGAATTTTTCGTAATTTTGGTCCCTAGGTTTTTCCTCAAATTGTTTTTTTTGCAGGAGAAAAATGGCAAAAATTACGAGTTCTAAGCCGAATTGATTTGAGAAAACAACACATCTCCCATAGAGGATATGGATAAAAATCATTCACCTCTTCATTTTGTTTATTAGTATATTGATAATCAATTTATTGTAAATGAATATTAGTCCTTCACCAACTCTTTATGTCTGTATCAGGTTTGAAATGTTAATTTGTTGGTAAAATTGACTTTTTGGATGATTATGCTTCGGTATCTTTTGGAAAAAGTAAAGCTTACTTTCAAAAAAGTAAGGTTTACTTTTCAGAAAGTAAGCTTTACTTTTTTTAAAATGTCTTCTTTTTTCAATCCATGGGGTTGGCTTTAAAATTGCCGGATTCTGTTGACGAAGGGGCAGGTGAAGGGGTGGTGAAGGACTTGTTCATCTTGCAGCCCTTATAAATAAAGGGCGGTGAAGGGGTGAGGGAGTTTGTGGCTATAACAGGTTGAGGGATGAAGTAGAGATAAACAGTATCCTTTTCAATGGGAATATGTGATTAATTTTGAATGACTGGACAGAGATAAAAAACGTCTTGTTGATGGTATGTGAAGATGACGTTTGGATCCGGTTCCTTTTAATGCGATATAGGCAGAATGGAGTTATCAGAGCATGTCATAACAGCGTGGCTCGTCTGCTCTTCCGGAATAGCTTATTGTGTTTTTTTTACATTTAAGGTCAGACAGTTATCTGTTCTGAAGATAGATTCTTTTAGTCTGTCTAAAGTGCTTGGTCAGAAGGACAGGTCTGGAGATGTGTGAAGAATGAATGAGTTTGTCCTGTTTTTTATATATCCAAGTCTGACGGACTGATTCCTGAAATGCTTTTATGGCGTATTATCGGACTGATCAGTGAATTACATTTTTAGAAATCAGATAATGATATGGTATAAAGAAAGAATGACATGCGAAAAATAATAAATACGACATGCCATTCTCATATGGAGGGAAATCTACAAAATATGCTCTTAAGATAGTAGATGTTGATTTTTTCTTTGTGATTTTTATATGGATGGTTATTTTGAAGAATGAACAGGAGGGCTTATTATTCTTTGGTATAGGTGTATTTAATGAGATTATAGGTGTAGCTGTTTGTGTATTTAATGTTTGTATGCAAATTTAAGTCTTTTTTATTAAATTGGTTGTCACCTAAAACAGTGATTTTTCGTTTAAAGTGCCAATTAAGAGCAAGATGTGTAAATAGAAAATAGGTCAAATTAAAGTAAAAAATGTATTTTTGTATCCGTTTGCAGTAAATAGTTATAATGGATGTATAGCCGTCGGCTTTTTTTGTTGTTGCTCATTGTATTTCTGGGTGAAGTGTCAAGGTGTTATGCGGATGTTTCCGGTAATGCACTGCGGACAGGTTGCTGTGTGGAATGCACGAATCTGGAAGACAGGGAGACTGATGATACAGCATATTTTAATTTTAACAAATTCATGTTTCCCGATGACAGTCTGGAAAGAATTGTTTGTTCAGCGCCTGTTTGTGGACAAAATATCTCTTTGTCGGCTTTAGGGGAATTGGCGATAGCAGAGGAGGAGAGACGGGATTCGTTTCCTTATTTATTGCAGATATTTGAATTGGAAGAACCTGATCATTCCAAACTTGGTTGTCATTTGCATAGTTTGCAGGATTCAACAGTGTCATATTACAAAAAGCTGCTGGATGTGGTCTTGCATCGTAATGAGCCAAGTTGGCTGGCTTGCCTGAATATGCATCTGGCTGCGTTTTGTTTTAAGGTAAAACGTTATGCGGATGCGGAAAAACATATAGATATAGCGCTGCATTATGTCTATATGCATAGAGACATCCGAATGATAATGATGGCCTGGCAGTTACGTGCTGTAATTAAGGCCAGAGTGGGAAAATGGGAGGAATCTTTACGTTCGGTAAAGTCGGCCTGGCAGATTGCGGGCAGTCAGTATGGCAATGATGAATGGCGACTACATTGTATTCCGGGTTTTCTATATTATTATTTGGAAAAAGGCGAGTCAGATTCTGTTGATCATTATCTGAAAGTCGGTAATCAGCTGCTTGCTGTGTTATCCGAGAAATCAGATATGGTAACGACAGACGGTTTTATACTGGCCAGAGCTCTGGTCAGTTATGAACGTGCCCATTATGAGGAGGCTTTGAAAGATATGCTTGGCTCGGGGCTTTTGAGAAGGAGAACGGAGAAAAGCCAGTTGTATAAAATGATAGCAGACTGTTATCACCATATAGGACAGGATGAAAAGGCTTATGTTTATATGGATAGTGCGTATCAGTACACAGATTCGCAAGCCAAGAAAGAAGCGACCTTGCAAATGGTCAAGTTTAATGTCAAATATGCGATGCAGCAGCAGAATCTTCGAATTGCAGGCTTGCAGCAAGAGATCCTTCAGAAACGGGTCAATTTATTTGAAATCAGTATATTGCTATTGTGTATCCTGATTGCGGTGTTCATACTGGTATGGAGACAGATCAACAAGCAGAAAAAAGCCCGGCGCAGAATTCGGCAGCTTAAGCAGGAAAAAGAGCTGGAGGCTACACGTTGCTATATTGATGGTTTGGAAGAAGAATGCCGTTATTTTGCAAAGGAACTTCATGACGGGATTGCCAATGACCTGTTGGCTTTGCAGATGAAGGCTGAACTTGAGGGAAATAAGGAATGGGCATCTGCTGTAGGCAGGCTTCTTTGTAATGTACGTGCCATTTCGCATGAATTGATGCCGCCGGAGTTTGAATATCTTAATCTGGACCAGATATTGGCGTCCTATGTTAAAAGACTGGTGGAGAGTACATCTGTGGAGATTGTTTATGAGGGATTGTCTGTAGAGCGGGATGAAGCCTATCCGATACCACAGCGTGTGGCTTATGAATTGTACAGAGTCACTCAGGAAGTGCTTATGAACATATTAAAATACGCGGAAGCTACCCAGGTTGTGGTCAGTATGTCTCTCGAACCGGACGGATCTTATTGTTTGCGTATTACGGATGATGGAGAGAAACTTCCGGATGTGAATTCAATGCGTGAAAGCGGAATCGGGTTCAGAACTGTGGCTCATCGTGTCAGGGCGATACAGGCAAGCATGGAAACCCGTTACGAGAAGAAGAACAGTGAGTTTAAATTGATCTTTAATTTGAAAAATATAGCATGAAAATTAACTATAAGGTGTTGATTGTAGACGATCATCCTATTGTGGCACAAGGTATCAGGCAGGTGGTGTCTTCGCTGGATTCGGTGGAGTGTACGGAAGTGAGCGATGGCGGGTTGTTGAAAAGCTGGTTGGAATCCGGAAAAGCCTCATTCGATTTATGCGTGATGGATCTGGAGATGCCTAATGTGAATGGACTGGAACTGATCCGTCTGCTACATCGACAGATGCCGTGTTGCAAGATACTTATTTATATCATGCATGATGAGGTCTGGTATGTGGCGCGGCTGGTTCAGGAAGGGATAAGCACGTATGTGAGTGGTGCGGTTTCCAAATCCGTACATATTGATGAATTGCGCCAGGCTATTCAGAAGATACGGGAAGGCGGAGAATATTTCAGTGATGCCTTTCTGACTCTGACCGGCCAGAAGTCCGGAAGTGATATTGGTTTTCCAAAATTGTCCAACCGTGAGAATGAAGTGATCGTGTTGCTTTCGAAGGGGCTGAGTACTACTGAAATTGCAGACAGGCTTTTTTTGAGTGTCAATACGATTCAGACATACAGACGAAGGCTTCTGGATAAATATGAAGCCCGTAATGTGGCAGAACTGATCAGTAAGTGGAAAGAAAATCATGGGTAGGCCGGAAAGGATTCAAACCGAAGTCCTTTAAGCGGATTATCCTTTGGTTTTAAACCGTGATAATGTGTTTTGTAGGGCCGGTTGCAATGGCTATGAAGGAATAATGTAAGCTATATAATAGCGATTCAAAAAATCTCTTTATCTTTGCATCTAAAAAATACAAGACAATGTCCATGATAGTGGGAATAGACGTGGGCGGCAGTACCACGAAAATAATCGGTGTAGAGGATGGCAAGATCAAGTCTCCTTTGTTTATTACGGCAGCCGATCCTGTGACTTCCTTGTTCGGTGCTTTCGGAAAATATATGTATGACAACCAGATAGAGCTGGAGGATATCGAACAGGTGATGCTGACGGGTGTAGGCAGTGCCTATATCAATACGCCCCTTTACGGACGTCCGACGGCGAAGGTGGATGAATTTCTCTGCAATGCGCTTGGTGCGCAGTACGAGAGTGGTTTTGAACGCCTTGTGGCTGTCAGTATGGGAACGGGAACATCTTTTATTCAGATAGAGAAGGACCTGATCAGACACATCGGGGGTATCGGTATAGGTGGTGGAACCTTACAAGGGTTGTCGCGTCTGCTGCTTAAGTCGCACGATATTCATCAGGTTGTAGAATTGGCCAAGGCCGGTGATATATCTCATATTAATTTACAGATCAAGGATATCTGCAATCATCCGCTTCCGGACTTGCCTATGGATGCTACAGCCTCGAATTTTGGTAAGGCAGAGAGTAATGCCACAGAAGAAGATGTGGCGGTAGGAATCGTCTATATGGTATTGCAGGCCATCGGAAGTGCGGCTCGTCTGGCAGGGTTGAGTTGTGGCATCAAGGATTTTGTGCTGATTGGAAATTTGTCACAGCTTCCGCAATGCAGAACCGTATTTGATAATATGGAAGTGCTTTATGGAGTGAGATACCACATTCCGCCGTATGCTGAATATCGGACGGCCTTGGGAGCTGCATTGAGTTACAAGGACCGTAAGGATCAGATCGAATTCCTGTAGGCTTTCATATCTTGTGGCGTGCATCTGTGCCCGGTTTCAAGATAAGAAGACATATATGACTTTTCAATTAAAATAAGACATCTCCCTGTCCCGGAAAATAAAGTACGGACAGGGAGATGTCTTGTATCAGGATGACAGCTGATATTCGGATTCCGGTGAATTAATTGGCAGCCGGGGAAGAAACATGTTTCTTGTTTTCTTTTTCTGGAGTGTCGGATGAGATGCTTGGAGAAGATACACGTGGCAGTGTATGGTTAAGCAGAATGATGCTGATCAGACTGCTTGCAACAGAACCGGCCAGAATACCGATTTTGGCATTGTTGAGATAGATCTTTCCAATCTCGCCGAGCGGGTAATACGACAGGTCCGCAATAAACATGGATACGGTAAAGCCTATTCCTCCCAGCATGCATACGCTGGCAAAGCTTTTCCATGAACATCCTTCAGGCAAACTGACCAGTTTGCATTTTATTGCAAGCCATGAGAAAGAGAATATTCCTGCAAATTTTCCGATTGCCAATCCCATAAATACAGCCAGACTGATGCCGCTGAAAAGATTGTCGATGCTCATGCCATCCATGTCGATACCGGCATTGGCAAAGGCAAACAGAGGTACTACAAAGTAATTGATGGGATTCTGTAGTGCATCCTCAAGTGACTGAAGCGGACTGATTATTCTGTCGGAAGCAGACTCTATGCTTTTGAGAAGATAAATCTGGTTGTTGGACAGGATACTGATGCCATGTCGGTCTTGTACGGCCTCTTCTGTCGGAAAGCGTTTAAGTTTACGACGGATACTGGCCACGAAGTAGAGTGCACTGGCATTGGGGCGGGCCGGGACGCAGAAGGCTACGACAACTCCTGCAATGGTCGCATGGATTCCGGAATTGAGGAACATATACCAAACGAATATACCCACACTGATATAGAATGTCTTGGAACGTAGATGCAGCCAATTGCCAATAAGCAGAATAAGAATAAGTATGGCTGTGTAGCCCAGATAATGCAGATGAAGGTTGGTGGAGTAGAACAGGGCAATGACGATAATGCCTCCCAGATCGTCTGCAACAGCAAGTGTTGCCAGGAATATTTTCAGGCTGGCAGGAACCCTTTGCCCGAATATAGCCAGAACGCCTAGAGAGAATGCGATATCAGTAGCCATAGGAATGGCTGTTCCGCGCAGCATGGAAGCATCGTCAGGACATAAAGCGAAGAATATCACCACTGGTATCAACATACCGCCACAAGCTCCAATAATAGGCAAAAGGGCCTTTCTCAAACTGGACAGTTCGCCGACTAGAATCTCGCGTTTGATTTCCAGACCGATGGAGAAAAAGAAAATGGCCATAAGGAAATCATTGATGAAATCCAGTAAGGAAAGCTCCTGTGCGCTATGGCTGAAAAGATTGAATTTACCGACAGATACGCTGACCGGTAATTCCCATAAGTTGCGATAGCTGTCTCCCCATGGGCTGTTTGCAACGATCAGGGCAGCTACAGTCACTACAACAAGTATGACGCTGGAATTGATATACTTCTTGAGCATACTAAGGAAAGCATAGTTTCTCATGGAAAAGGATTTTTTAAGGTGATTGATTAAGGATGGAAATCATTATATTCTGCAGTAACGGGGTGTCCGTCCGGGGTCAGTCCTTCTGCATTCAGACTGATTACCGTTTTCTTGGCATTGTTATAGAACAGAATGTCAGCCTCTCCGTTTTCGTTGAACTGCACGTTCGGGTTCCAATACAGGGTACGTCGGTAGTCCTTGGTGTCCGGAAGTGGTTTTTGACTATAGTCCGGATTGTAGAAATCCTCGCATACATTGAATCCTTTAAGGATATAACGACGGTCACGGTAGGTCGGCTGATAAGCGTCGTCTGCGAATCGCTGGTAGTCGATGATGATATCAGGCTGGTCGCTTTGGCTGTATTGCTTGCTGCCGTGTTCACGTGGTGCGTATGAGGTATATAGTTTTATGACGTCCAGGTTTTTCAGTTTATGGAATGCGTCAATATATGCTTTGCCACCTTTAAGGACTTCCGGAATCTTGATGGTTTCGATATTGATTCCATCCTGATGTTTGTTGGATGTGGTAGACGAGTTCCTGAAGTTGACGGCTTTGCCGTTGTAACGGTCCTGGATGAAATATTGCCGGTCCATTCCCATATCGCTTACGAATGCCATGGCAAACTGGCGTGAGAAGTTTTGCCAGTCATAAGTACCGGCGTTCAGTCCATAGTCTGCGGTAAGGTTGAATGCTTCGTACGCATCAATGACCATGGCAGGCTTGCTGAAGTCTACGGCTCTCAGGCCATGACGCTTGTTACCGATGGTTACATTGTTCAACACTCTGTCGGAGAATGTGTTACTGTTGTTCATGTTCGGATTTTCATCCGAAATGAGTGGCATGGCATCGTGGTAGAAACTGTATGGTTGTACGAAAACCGGGTAAAATCGGTTAAGTTTGACATAATAGTCCGGATAACTTTCCTCGTCCTGAAAGTCCTTTTGTTGGCGCTTGGCGATTTCCTCTACGGTCAGAGTCGTATCTGCAGCCGACAGAAAAAGAATACATTTATCGTAGAATACGGGTGTTTCCATATAGAATGTACCATTCAGGGTCTTTTGCATGCGTTCAACGATATCCGTGTTTTGAGTGTATGTAGCCAGGACGTTGACTTCCTTTTTCAGGTTGCCTATCTGGGTGCCGTAGCGTTCCTGCAATGTCTGTGCTCCTTTTCTGCTGTTGGGACTCGGAATGTCTGGATTCTTGCTTTGGTTGGCTGGCTGATATACGGATTCACTTTCCGTATAGGGATTTCCTGAATTGTTAGACTGTTCCTCGTGTGAGAGGGTTGATGAAAGGATCTCATCCCGCTCTTCCCAGATGCGGTCGGTATCATATTCCGGATCTACGTCCAGAGAAATGGTCTTATTGACACATCCGGCAATGGTCTGGTTCTTTTCAGGAAGCCACATCAGATTGAATTTCTGCACACCGGCCATTTCCTGCCAGTTATAACGTCGCCATCCCTGAACCATCATGAGCAGGTCGAGGGCGGCGCGGCGGGTGCTGTCGTCCCGTTCGAAATAGTAGGCCGGGGCCTCTACAAATCCTTTCAGTTCACTGGACAGGAGCATTTCCGTAAGCATGTTGCCGTTGTCATAAATACGTTCGTCAGAGGCATGGTCACGGACAGACAGTGAAAGGTTGGTCTGGTTCGTGGCTTCCGGTGTAAGACGCAATTTGAGCTGGATGGGTGCGAATGGTTCGTATTGCTTTTCGATACCTTCTACGGTCAGCAAGGGTGCATCATAGTCATGATGGTTGACAAAGTAAAGCCTGTCGGCATAAATTCTGCCGTTGTTGTCGAATAAAGTCACCTGATTGACACCTGTGGGGAGCTGGTCAATGGGGATTTCAGCATGGGCGGTTCCTCCATTGGCAACCGTAATGTCCTGATAGGCTACGGTTATACCCTGATGCATTACCTGGATTCCCATCTGGTTTTGTGTATCGGGCAGCACACCGGCGTAAATATCAGCCACCAGTGTTTGCGGTGTGGATGTGATTTGCATGTTGCAGCCTTCAGTTTCCGTTTCAGGCAGGTTAATGTCATACTGATATCCGTTGTATTCAAGTGTTGCTTTGTATTTGCATCCGGCCTTGACTTCCGGGATAATGAAGGAACCTCGTCCGCGATGGATGACGGGAGCAGTCGTGACGATTTGCTTCTTGTCTTCAACAATGGACAGAGTGATGTTTTTCAGATGTTCTCCTTCAGCGGTGTTGGCTTCAAAAGCCACCCGACAGGGATGTCCGGCAATGAGTCGGCCTCCTTCCGGATAAAAACGGATGCTGAGTTCGGGCTTGCCTTCCTTGGTCTTAAAATAACGTTGCAGGGGGCGGACAGTCATGTTCTTGATGTATTCACCTTCTTTTTCAGGCTTGTTGAAAACCGGAAAAACGCGGGAATAAAGTTTGTCATAGTCGCGGAAGAAGGCGGCGGCCATGGATTTGTTGTAGAACATGTCTTCCGACCACCAGGCGTGCTTGCGTTCGGTTACACCGAAATTGAGCATCCAACGTGTGTATGCACGCAGTTCGTAGTAGCCGGCATAAAGTGAATCCTGAAGTTTGAAGGCACCGTATGCGGTTCCGTTTTGAAGTTTGAGCTGTTGCCGTTCGACGAGGTATCCGTCGGGCGTGAATAATTCTACATACAGAATACGACTTAAATCTGTCAGCGTATTGCGGTCCGTACGGGTTACATAACCTTTATACCAGATAGTGTCTCCGACGAAATAACATGTATTGTCAATGTGGAGAAAGACTTTTTCCTGAGGAAGTCCTTTTCCGAATTTTTCAACTTGAGTAGCCCAGTCTTTTGCGGTCTTATTTGAAGTTGGAGGGTTTTGTCCCCATAGTAAGTGACTTGGAAGCAGGGCAAGCATTAATAATGAAAGTATTGATTTCATGGCTAAACTTGTTCTTATCCTGCAAAAGTAATATAAAAATAAGAACACACTCTTTTTTTATGGAAAAATAAATGGTCTTTTCTCTCTTTAAAATCGCTTTTTTCTTAACTTTGCTTTAATTAAATAGATAAAATTTGTTTTATGACACTGATTAAATCAATATCGGGAATTCGAGGCACGATAGGCGGTAAGGCCGGGGATACGCTGAATCCGTTGGATATCGTCAAGTTTACTTCTGCGTATGCGACTTTGATACGTCGTCGCGGAACGACCGAAAGTAATAAAATCGTAGTAGGACGTGATGCCCGCATCTCAGGTGAAATGGTAAGAAATGTGGTTTGCGGTACACTGATGGGTATGGGATTTGATGTGGTTGACATCGGCCTGGCTTCAACTCCTACGACAGAGCTGGCCGTGACAATGGAAGGAGCCTGTGGCGGTATCATTCTGACTGCTTCACACAATCCGCGTATGTGGAATGCTTTGAAACTGCTGAATGCACAGGGGGAATTCCTGAACAGCGAAGAAGGCAATGAAGTGTTGCGTATTGCTGAGGCTGAAGATTTTGAGTATGCAGACGTGGATCATCTGGGACATTATACCAAGAATGACAGTTATGCGCAGAAGCATATCGATCTGGTCAAGAATCTGGCACTGGTTGATACCGAGGCCATCCGGAATGCTCATTTTAAGGTAGCAATCGACTGTGTCAATTCCGTTGGAGGTGTTATTTTGCCGCAGTTGCTTGAACAGCTGGGTGTGGAGACTGTGACGGGGTTGTATACCGAACCTACCGGTGATTTCCAGCATAATCCCGAACCGTTGGAAAAGAACCTTACGGCCATAAAGGCATTGATGCAGAAGGGAGAACATGATATCGCTTTCGTTGTTGACCCTGATGTAGACCGTCTGGCTATGTTTTGCGAGGACGGTACCATGTATGGAGAGGAATATACTTTGGTGACTGCTGCAGACTATGTATTGCAACATACGCCGGGTAATACCGTTTCCAATCTGAGTTCAACACGTGCTTTACGCGACGTGACAAGACAGTATGGTGGCCATTATTATGCTTCTGCTGTGGGCGAGGTGAATGTGGTGACCAAGATGAAAGAAATGAATGCGGTGATCGGAGGCGAAGGCAATGGTGGAGTGATATTTCCTGAAGCGCATTATGGCCGTGACGCGTTGGTCGGTATCGCGCTGATTCTGACCTATCTGGCCAAGAAGGGTGTGAAAGCCAGCGAATTGAGGGCTTCTTATCCGGCTTATTATATAGCCAAGAACCGTATTGATCTGACTCCTGAAACAGATGTGGATGCCATTTTGGTGAAGGTGAAGGAAATGTACAAGGACGAAGAAGTCAATGATATAGATGGTGTTAAAATTGATTTTCCGGACAAATGGGTTCATTTGCGCAAGAGTAATACCGAACCGATTATCCGTGTCTATTCAGAAGCGTCCACAATGGAAGCAGCTGATGAGTTAGGCAAGAAAATCATGGATGTGGTTTACAGCTTTACCAAATAAATGTAACAATATCACGGCAGAATACATGGAAACGTGTATTCTGTCTTTCTATAATCTTAAATCTAATCAATATGTATAGGTTATTTTTGAATATACTCCTGCTTTGGGGCATATTCGTCACAACTTTGTCCGGAGCTCCTCGTTCGGTTTCTTTGTTGCGTGACGGCTGGCGGTTTACTAGAGAGGATAATGCCTTGTTTAGTCAACCAGAACTGGATGATCGGTCTTGGGAATCGGTGACAGTCCCCCATGATTGGGCCATATACGGTCCTTTTGATGCCAATAATGACAAGCAGTTTATGGCCATAGAACAGGATGGGCAGAAAGAAGCCCAAAACCAGTCGGGCCGTACCGGAGGTCTGCCGTTTGTAGGCACGGGCTGGTATAGATTGCGTTTTGAAGCACCGGATTTTGAATCTGGGAAAAAGGCCATACTGGTGTTTGACGGTGCGATGAGCCATGCACAAGTCTTTGTAAACGGCCAAAAGGCCGGATACTGGCCGTATGGTTATAACAGTTTTTATTTTGATGTGACAGACTTGTTGAAGCCGGGACAGAGCAATCTGCTGGCAGTACGTCTGGAAAACAAACCGGAATCGTCCCGTTGGTATCCGGGAGCTGGTCTTTATCGGAATGTGCATCTGGTTGTTACAGGGCCGGTATCTGTCAAGACTTGGGGCACTAGTGTCACGACTCCGGTAGTAAGGGATGATTTTGCCAAGGTATGTGTGAGTACGGAATTGGAAGAGCTTGGAAATATTGATCCTTCTGATGTGGAAATCAGAACAATATTAAAGGATCCTGATGGGAAAAAGGTCGGTGAACAGCGTCAGACTCTGTCACGATATGATGAAGCCAGGTTTGAACAGCAGTTTGTCGTCACTTCTCCGAGGTTGTGGGATTGTGATCATCCTGAACTGTATCAGGTGGAGACAGAAATCTATTATCAGGGTAAGCAGACGGATTGTGATCAAACAGCTTTCGGTATCCGCTCCATTGAGGTCCGACCGGATGAAGGTTTCTTCCTGAACGGGAAGAAGCTGGTATTCCACGGTACGTGTAACCACCATGATTTAGGACCATTGGGTACTGCGGTGAATGAATCGGCCATTCGCTATCGACTGAAAATGCTTAAAGATATGGGTAGCAATGCTTACCGGACCTCACATAATATGCCTTCGCCGGAACTGGTCAAGGCTTGTGATGAAATGGGGATGCTGCTGATGGTTGAGACTTTTGACGAATGGGCTACGGCCAAGATGGCAAACGGTTATCATAAAGAGTTTGATGAATGGGTTGAAAAGGATCTAGTGAACATGGTACGCCGGTACCGTAACTCTCCAAGTGTCGTCATGTGGTGTATCGGTAATGAGGTGCCCGATCAGGGTACGGCAATTGGAGGTAAACTCTGTTATATGATTCAGCAGATCATGCACAGAGAAGATCCGACGCGACCATGTACGATGGGAATGGATCGTGTGGAGTCGGCCATTAACACCCATGTGGCGGCGGTACTGGATATTCCCGGATTCAATTACCGTCCGCATAAATACCGGATGGCTTATCAGAAGTTGCCGCAAAGGGTCATCTTGGGAACAGAAACGGCATCGACGGTCAGTTCGCGTGGGGTATATAAGTTTCCTGTGGAGCGCCGTTCGATGGCGATGTATGATGATCATCAGGCTTCTTCTTATGATTTGGAGCATTGTTCATGGAGTGATTTGCCCGAAGATAATTTTATCATGTATGAATCATTGCCTTATGATATGGGTGAATTTGTGTGGACCGGTTTTGATTACTTGGGTGAACCGACTCCCTATTACAGTAACTGGCCAAGCCATTCTTCGTTGTTCGGTATAATAGACCTGGCCTATTTGCCTAAGGACCGGTATTACCTGTACAGGAGTTTGTGGAATAAAAAGAAAGAGACCCTTCATATTCTGCCTCATTGGACATGGCCTGGTCGGGAAGGAGAGATTACACCTGTTTTTGTATATTCCAGCTATCCGACTGTAGAACTGTTTATCAACGGGAAAAGCCAGGGCGTACGGTCCAAGGATTTTTCTGTCACTTTGGATTCGACAGAGAATGATGAGGCCCGGAAAAGTCTGGCCCGTCAGAAAAGATACCGGTTGATGTGGATGGATACCCGATATGAACCAGGAACCGTGAAAGCGGTGGCTTATGATGAAAAAGGTGTAAAGAGGATGGAAACTGAGATCCAGACAGCCGGCAAGCCTTATAAACTGGAGTTATTGACAGATCAGAAAGTTCTGAACTCCTCTTTGCGGGATGAAGACCTGGCTTTTGTAACCGTAAGGGTTGTGGACAAAGAAGGCCGTTTGTGTCCGGATGCTTCCCATCTGGTGCGTTTTTCAGTCAAGGGGAAGGGAAAATATAAAGTCGGTGCCAATGGTGATCCAACCTGTCTGGATGCTTTCCATCTGCCGGAGATGCATCTTTTCAATGGGCAGATGACTGCCATTATTGCGGAGACAGGAGGATCGGGACAGATCCGTATAAAAGCGTCTGCAAAAGGACTTAAACCGGCGGAACTTCAGATTCAGGTGAAGGAGCAGGGACAGTAAATGACAATGAAAGGATCTTGCTTTGTCATCATGATGCAGGTTTGAATATTGACTAATCAGACAAATACGACCATTCTTCGTTTTGTGGTATATGAAATGAATCTGAGTCACGGGAACGGAGTGGTCGTGTTGGGTATAAAGAGGGCTGTTTTTTTATCATTTAAGATTTAAAAGCAGCTCTCTTTTTTTATTCATCGACCAGTGAATGAAATTCAGTGATAAAGTCCTTTTCGAACGGTAACAGACAGAGCATATTCATATAATGTCTGGCTTCCTTTTCTTTTTTTAATCTGAGACAGAGCCAGACCATTCTTTTCAGTAAATAAGCAGATGGCCCGTCGGCCTTGAGGTGAGATTGGGCAAGAGCGTAAGCTACTTCATTCTGTCCGGAAACAATACAGTAGTCTGTGAGAAAATAATTTCTGCCGGCATCGGGATTGCCATTCCTGTCGTGAAGATAAATGGAATGGGATGGCTTGGGTAAAATTTCTATGGGGACTTGAGGCACATCGTTGAAATCTCCCATTCTGGCTATGGCATAGTATGCCGCAATGGTACTGTAACCCATATTGCTGCTCTCGGCGGTCGATTGCATGCCTTTCCAGTCCTTTTCCTGCAGAAGACGTTGCATGCGCGCTGTCGGTCTGACGTATGGCCTTTGCCATTCATTGAAAAACAGGAGAAAGGCAAGTGATAACACAATCAGGATATTGGCTTTCCAATTATCCCATATCTTTTCATCTGACGGACGTCTGAACAAAGGAGGCATCGGCTTCTTGCTGAATGAACGGACAAAAATACCTTGACATATCAGGATAAACAGCATACAGAACGGTATACCCATAATGGCACCGGTTTCTGCCTGATAATAGATATCAAACCCTTTAAAGACGATGACGAAGGAATAGATGATGGAAGGGATGAATCGCAGGTAACAAAGCGATCCTCTGAGCTTGCATACATAGCCGAACAGCCATGAAATAAGGGTCAGCATGAGAGCCAGAACCAGGCCGCCTAACCATGGGAAATAGCAAAGTTGTAATAATGCGCGACCTATCATCCATAATATGCCATAAGTGTGATTCCAAACGTTGCCCATGACGGTCAGGTCCGTTGAAAAGAAGCTGTATTGCTGGGCGATGTAGAGAACGTCTCCGTAATAGCCTGCGTAGAAGGTCCATGTCAGAATGAAAAAAACAGTCAGAGTTGACAGGATCGGGCCTTGCTGATGGTGGGTTGATGATTTGAAGACTTTCATAAGCATAAACGTTAAGATCTATTCAGTGATAATATGGAGCCAATAAGCGGATTCTTCGGTTTTTCTGCTACATTCATTTTGCAGGTCCCGAACGAATGTGTTGTTTTCCAGATCTCCTCTGACGTGAAGAAAATCTTTGTCTGCGGTATGGGATGTGCTGTCAATACCGAATCCGATGCGTGTTTGGGCATCAAATTCTTTGCCGGCGTCTTGTATGATGGCTTGTGTCAGTAATGATACCGCATTCTGGTAACGGTTGAGGATGGGGGTAAAGAATTCCTCTCTTGCGGAATGAGTGACAGGGTATTGTTTATGAAGGATTGTCCATGTCCATTCCCATTTCTGTTGGTCATAAGATGACCTTATGTTTTGCCATTCTTGTGTAAGCTCTTCCAGAGACTTTATGTTTTCATGCTTGATTCGGGATATCAGATCCGTCATTGTTTCCCGTGGAAGGATGAGGCCACCGGCATCATACCATTCGGTATGGGATGTTTGTGGGACATTCATGGCGATGAAGGCTTCTGTTGCCGAACAGATATTCAGTTCTTTGAGTTTGTTGATGACTTGTTCGCCCAAAAACAAATCCATAATGGCTTCGTAGAGTGAGATTCCCTTTCGGGCGGCATCTGTCTTAATGGTCAGAGACTGGTATTCCATTCTGTCTGTATCAGGTCCGGCTTGTGCCAGGAACGCTTTCAGGTTGTTGATGCCACGACGTATCTTTCCCATGGTATAGGGAGAATAAGCTTCCAGAACAATCTGATCGAGTTGGCGATACTGTGGATTACGACGGTCTCTGGCCGGCCATTTCCGGATATCTCTGGCTGTGCCAACATTGCGTAGTGCAATAGCCGGAACAAGATAATGTCGGCCTTGTTCTTCGATTAAATAAGAAAACGGGAAATCCTGTGTATCAACATGTGAGGTGAAATGTCCCATAATCAGGGAAAAGGCACCTGCACGCAGTGGCCACAGGACATAAGAACCGGAAGCTGTCTTGCATCCTCTTTCCAGAATCCCCTGATGGCTGGGGCCGAGCTTATACATGTGGTTGCTTTGGTTGGTTCCCGAGCCGGCATTCATAAATGAAAAATAGCCGCCAATTAATAACGTAGATTTATGATGGCTGACAGTATATGGACCTGCAAAGATTGCGCAGGCTTCTCCATTCTCCAGTTGACAGTTGCAGCCGATATAACTGTCGGAAACTGAAAAACCGTGTCCGACAATGCTGGATTGTCCTATGTAGCAGCGTGTGATCTGACAACCGTCGGAAATATGGCAACCATCTTGTATAATGAAATCTTTGCAGATTACATTCTCTCCAATATGGCTGGGTGACTCTTTGGAACTGCATACTGTGCCGTTGTCCAGACTTTGACATCCTTCGAGATGGCAGTAACTGTCTATATGGGTGTTTCTGATTTTACTGCATCTGATAATAGTGGCGTGATGACCGATATACCCTCTGGTGTTGGTTTGACTTTCAGCGTATGTGGAAGCCAATGTTCTTAGATGTGCAGTAAGCGATTTGTCGTGCCTGTACATGGCTTGCAGATAAGCTTCATGCGAGGACAGCTTGTCGTGGATGATCACTTCACGGCCTCCGGTCTCATTCAATACGGTAATTTCTGTACCTTGTCCGAAAGATGTTTGGCCTTCTGTGGAGATGATTCCGGTGTCCATGAGGATACAGTCATCTTCTATGTCGTAATTGGAAATATATCCGGTGTTATTGTAAATGAGCGTATTGCTACCTATATGGGTCTGGTGTAATGTGGCGTTGTAAATACCACAGTGAAGCGACAAACCGTCTGACAGAATGATGTCTGAATGGAAACATCCTATTTTGTTCCAGCTGGAAAAACGTACGTGATGAATAAAATCCACTAGTATGTCCGGGTGCACTTCGATTAGAGACCAGTCGCTGGCTGTGCAGCCTTGACGTTGAAGTTGTTCTATTTCTTTGTTGGTCAGATGCCTGTATGGCAGGTTGTTTTGACTGTGTAGGGCCATAATAGAAGGGGTATATGGTAAACTGACTATAAAGAAACGATTTTTTTTTGGAATGAACTATCTTTTTGCTGAGTTTTTCATAAAAATAAAAAAAGGGTCAGCGCTCTGACCCAACCTTTGTTAACCTTAAATCTAATACTATGAAAAACACGTTGCAAAGGTACGGATAAAAATTAAAATGGCAAATAATTAATTACTTAAGTTGTTGATTATAACAATTATTAATTGTCTAAATGTATTTTTTACACTTTTAAATAATTTCATGTCGTCTTCTTAACAGAATGAAGAGATTTTCGTCTTGAAATAAATTCCGGAATGACCGGTTGTCCGGTGTGGAAACAGATCGGGCATCTTCAGAGACAGAATACAGGATTCAAGGCTGCATAAACAAAATGATGGTGTTTATTTTGTCCGTACGATAAAAATTGTATATTTGCTTTGGAATATGAAAAGAATGGATTTGTTAAAACGGCGATGGATTTGGTTGTGTCGGTTCAGACATCGACGGGGGTATGGTGTGCATTCTCCTTTTGCCTTTAACTTCCTGACGGATGTGGTGTATGGTAAAGATGAATATTACGCATACCGGACCTTGAAGTCAAGATTTAATAGCGGCAATTGGCTGGACAGGTCTTATCGTCTTAAATGCAATCGTTTTTTATTCCGTTTGGCCAATTATGTTCATCCTCGGGAGATCCTTCTCTATGGTGATTTTTCGGATGAGGCGTGCGCATATCTTTCCGAAGGATGCCGTTGTGAGCTCATTCGTGCAGTGGAAAACAGTCATTGTCCGGTCAAAATTGAGGCTGATCGTTTGATTTGTATTTCCGAATCGGTTGCTCCTGCTGCCTGGCAGGCAATAGTAGGGAATGACTGGACACTCCATTCCGTATGTGTGATCAGAGGAATCTGTCGGGATGAAGAAGCTAAAAGATATTGGCATGAGCTTCAGAAATTGCCTCAGGCCGTAGTGACGTTTGACCTTTATGAATATGGTCTGATATTCTACGACTTGTCAAAACAAAGACAGCATTATATTATTAATTTTTAAAAGCCATTTCATGAAAAAAAGTAATATTTATACTCGTACCGGAGATGCAGGTATGACAAGTTTGGTGGGAGGTGTAAGGGTGTCAAAGGCGGATAGCCGTTTGGAAGCCTATGGTACCGTAGACGAGTTGAATTCTTTTTTAGGCTTGTTGCTTACTTATCTGACGGATGAAAAAGATTGTGCCAGGGTCATGCAGATTCAGAATGATTTGTTCAGTTTGGGATCTTATCTGGCTACTGATCAGACTCAAACTGCTTTGCGTGCTTTTGCTGTCATTACGGAAGAACAGGTGAAATGGATGGAGAACGCCATCGACGATACGGAAGACGGTCTTCCCGGATGGAAAGGATTTGTAATACCGGGTGGAACCCGAGGTGCTGCAGTCTGCCATGTGTGTCGGACGGTGTGCAGACGTACGGAGCGCAGAATATTGGATTTGGCCGGAATTGTGGCTTTGGATGCTCATTTGCTGGCTTATATCAATCGCTTGTCTGATTATTTGTTTGTTTTGGCCCGTAAAATGGTGTTTCAGGAAGGGAAAGAAGAAATTTTATGGCGAAAATGTTGATGGTTATAAAAATATTGCTATTTTTGCGCCAAATATAAAAGAACAAGTTGTGTTTTAAACATTTTTGCTTATGTATTGGACTCTAGAATTAGCTTCAAAGTTAGAGGATGCTCCGTGGCCTGCAACTAAGGACGAGTTGATAGATTATGCTATGCGTTCGGGAGCACCTATGGAAGTGATAGAAAATCTGCAGGAAATGGAAGATGAAGGCGAGATATATGAAACCATAGAAGATGTATGGCCCGATTATCCGACAAAAGAAGATTTTCTGTTTAATGAAGATGAGTATTAAATGTATTCATGATCATCAGATAAGTGCATGAAACTCGAAATCATTGGGGCGGCGTGGATTGTATTCACTACCGCTCCAATCTTTTTATGCAATAAAATTGGGAATATTGTGTGGAGGACAATAATATCGGAAAAATATAGTTCTATTTAAGAGTATACTTATTATCAGGTAAAGGCTAATGATGATGTTTAGGAGAATAATTGGAATATTTGTACTGTTGGTGATGACTGTGGCGGAGCTTCAAGCCCAGTATGATCCGTCGTTCTCCAATTATTGGGCCATGTCATCGTATTATAATCCGGCTGCGACAGGTCAGGATGGTCTGCTTAATGTGAACGGAGCCTATGCTATGCAGATGACAGGTTTTGAAAATGCTCCTGCTACGATGTTTGCCAGTGTAGACTTGCCTCTGTTTTTTGTTAATTCGAAGCATGGAGTTGGAGCCGGTTTTATGAACGATCAGATCGGTTTGTTCAAGCATCAGCAGTTTTATGTGCAATATGCATATCATCAGCCTTTATGGGGCGGCAGACTGAGCGGCGGTATTCATTTGGGGATGTTGAGTGAGAACTTTGACGGAACAGGACTGGATCTGAATGAAGATAATGACCCGGCTTTTCCGACCTCAGAGGCCAGTGGAGCCGGATTCGATCTTAATTTTGGCTTACAGTATACCCGGAAAAACTGGTATGCCGGTTTTTCAATGATGCATTGTACCTCTCCGACTATCGAATTAGGGGAAGAAAAGGTGAATGAAATGAAGATTTCACCGACGTATTATTTGATGGGAGGATACAATATCTCGTTAAAAAATCCGTTGTATACAATACATACTTCGGCTATGATGCGGACCGATTTCGTGGGGTACCGTGGTGATCTGACAGCTCGTTTGGCTTATCATGGAAACAAACACGAACTGTATGGTGGCTTGTCTTACAGCCCGACCATATCGGTGAGTTTTCTGTTCGGAGGTGATTTTCATGGGGTTAATTTAGGCTATGCCTATGAATTATATACCTCGGCCATAGGTGCATTGAGCGGAAGCCATGAAATAATTATCGGATACAAGACAGAGTTGAATCTGTTTAAGAAAGGAAAGAATAAACATAAAAGTGTAAGAATATTATAATGAAAGTGAGATTTTTATTAATAATATGTGGAATCTTGTCATGCGTGATAATGACTTCATGTATGGGTCCAGGAACATCTTCTTTGGCTACGGGAGGTGAGGTGACAGGAGTTGGCGGTACGGCTTATTCCGAACCTACGCCGTATGGTATGGTAATGGTTAAAAAGGGAGCTCTTAAAATAGGTACGGAAGAGACGGATACCTTGTGGGGCACGACAATCCCGACGAGAGAGATATCTGTGGACGGCTTCTGGATGGATGCTACGGAAGTGACCAATGCCAAATACAGACAATTCCTGTTTTGGGTTCGGGATTCCATTATCCGTGAACGTTTGGCGGATCCGGCTTATGGCGGGGATGAAACTTATAAAATAGAAGAAGATAAATATGGTAATCCTGTAACGCCTCATTTAAATTGGAGCAAGCCGATACCATGGAAACGTCCGAATGAAGATGAGTTGCGTGCAATAGAAAGCGTGTATACCACGCATCCGATAGATGGTACCAGAATGTTGGATGCCCGTCAGATGAATTATAAGTTTGAAGTGTTCGATTACGTGGCTGCCGCATTGCGCAAGAACCGCTTGAACCCTGAGGAGAGAAATCTGAATACAGATCATCCTACGGATCCGGATGAAGTGGTGATGATCTCCAAGGATACGGCATATATCGATGACGAAGGACGAATCGTGCGTGAAACCATTACGCGTCCTCTGTCGAATATGTACGACTTCCTTAATACATATATAGTCAATATCTACCCTGATACGACATGTTGGGTCAATGATTTTCCCAATGCGGAAAATGAGCGATATATGAGACAATATTTTTCGAATCCGGCTTACAACGATTATCCGGTGGTAGGAGTAACCTGGGAACAGGCCAATGCTTTCTGTCATTGGAGAACAGATTTCCTGAAACGGGGATTAGGTCCGGCTGGAGCGCAGATACAACCTTATCGTTTACCGACGGAAATAGAGTGGGAATATGCGGCGCGTGGTGCATCCGGAGGTCTTTTCCCTTGGCAGTCAGGCGAAGTTAAAAGCGAAAAAGACTGCTATTATGCCAATTTTAAGCCTGATCGTGGAGACTATACGGAAGATGGCAGCCTGATCACGGCTAAGGTCGGAACCTATTCAGCCAATTCCAACGGTTTGTATGATATGGCCGGAAATGTAGCAGAATGGACCAGTACGGTCTATACGGAATCCGGGGTTGAGAATATGAGTGATATCAACCCGGAATTAAAATATAACGCGGCCAAGGAGGATCCTTACAGATTGAAGAAAAAATCCGTGCGAGGTGGTTCCTGGAAGGATCCGGAGTCAATGATCCGGTCCGTATGGCGTTCGTATGAATATCAGAACCAGCCGCGTTCTTATATCGGCTTCCGTTGTGTACGTTCGATTTCAGGCACAACTAATAAACGTAAATAAAAAGAATTATTGATATGGCAAATAATAAAAGAAATTTGATAGCTCGCCTTCAGCATTGGATGGATTCCATACTTGGGCAGACTTTTATGAACTATGCTTATAGCTGGGGAGCTGCGATCGTTATCTTGGGAACGCTTTTTAAGCTGACTCATATACCAGGTGCCAATGCCATGTTGTTTATCGGTATGGGTACTGAAGTGTTCGTGTTTTTTATTTCCGGTTTTGACCGTCCTTATTCAATGAAGGAGGACGAGGAAAGTGATGATGAATTCTCAGCAGATGAAGATAATGATGAAGAACCGATGGAGGATGAGAATGCTCCCAGAGAGCAGGTCGCAGTTCAGCAACCGAATGTCGGTTATGCTGGTCCGGTGATTATCAATGGCAGTGGTATCCCTTCGGGAGCGGCTTCGGTTGCAGCAGCGTCAGAACCCGTTGCTCAGCAGATTTCAGGCGGCTCGCATGCGGCAGCGTCAACAGGCGCGGCTTCAGCTCCTGCTTTTGATATGAAAGCATTGGCTGATATGGTAAGTGCTTCAAATGCTGAATTCCTTCAGGCTGCACACACTGCTTGTGCACCGGAGATGGAAGAAGCTGCTTCTGCTTACGTAGAAGAACTGAAGAAACTGACCGAAACTTTGTCTCGCGTGTCAGCTCAGGCAGAAAGTCTGACACGGGATTCTCAGGAGATGGAAAATCTGAACCGTTTGCTTACGGGTATCAATACTATTTATGAAGTCCAGCTCAAGAGTATCAGTACGCAGGTGGGTACTATTGACCAGATCAATGAACAGACCAGACGAATGGCTCGCCAGATAGAGGATTTGAACGGTATTTATAGTCGAATGATAAAGGCTTTGACTGTTAATATGAAAAATGCAGCCGGTAATGTATCGGCCGATCAATATTAATCCAATTGAAGAATGTCAGAAAGAAATAAAAAAGGTATTCCTAAACAAAGGGTTTCTCCTCGTCAGAAGATGATTAACCTGATGTATGTGGTATTGATGGCCATGTTGGCCCTCAATGTCTCTTCTGATGTGTTGAACGGATTTTCATTGGTGGAGGACAGTTTGAACAGGACTACGGCTAATGCTTCAGAAGCCAATCAGGCCATTTATAAGAATTTTGAGGAGCAGATGAAGAATAATCCGTCAAAGGTAAAGGCGTGGTATGATAAGGCCCAACTGGTTAAGCGGATGTCCGATTCCTTGTATAACTATGCAGAAGAGCTGAAAGTCAGGATAGTCCGTCAGGCTGATGGAAAGGACGGTGACGTCCGTCGTATCCGGAATAAGGAAGATCTGGAAGCGGCGTCTACTGTGATGTTGGCGCCTCGTCGGGGTGAGGGCGAACATCTTTATAAGTCGATCAACCAGTTTCGGGAACAGATTATTGGAATGCTGGTTGATGAAACGCAAAAAAAGATCATTGCCAGCAATCTTAGTACAGATGTACCCGATGAAAGCAAGGTCTTGGGTAAAGGCTGGCCGGAATATATGTTTGAGAATATGCCGGTGGCTGCCGCTGTAACGTTGTTGTCCAAATTGCAGAGTGACGTCCGTTATGCTGAAAGTGAGGTATTGCATACGTTAGTGGCCAATATTGATATAAAGGATATCCGTGTCAATCAGTTGAATGCTTACGTGATTCCTAATTCCAGAACAATTGTTCAGGGAGGGAAACTCAGTGCCCAGATCATAATGGCTGCTGTGGATACGACCAATCGTCCTACAATTTATGTGGGAGGACGTAAGATTACTTCATCCAACGGATTATATGAAACGGTCTGCAGTTCAACTGGAGACTTTTCGTTGAAAGGGTATATCGAAATGATGAATGGAAATGGTGAAGTTGTCCGTCGTGACTTTGAGCAGCCCTATTCTGTTGTGGCTCCTTCGGCTACTGTTTCTGCTGACTTGATGAATGTGCTGTATGCAGGTTATGATAATCCGATGAGTATTTCCATACCGGGAGTACCGGTCAACAAGATAGTGGCTTCAATGAGCGGAGGTACCTTGCAGCCTGTCGGTGCAGGAAAATATGTGGCTCATCCGGCTTCTGTAGGTAAGGATGCTGTGATTACGGTGAATGCCAATATGGATGGACGTATGCAGCAGATGGGACAATTCTCGTTTAGAGTGCGTAAGTTGCCTGATCCGACCGCATTTATAGAGTATGCAGCGGAAGGGGGTAACAACCGGTTTAAAGGCGGACGTCTTTCGAAGCAGATCCTGATGAATACGGATGGTATCGGTGCTGCTATTGATGACGGATTGTTGAATATTGCATTCCGTGTATTAGGTTTCGAAACTGTATTCTTTGATAATATGGGAAATGCTGTTCCGGAAGTATCAAACAGTGCTGCTTTTACGGAAAGACAACGGAGTCTGTTCCGTTCCTTGGGACGTGGAAAACGATTTTATATATCTCGTATAAGAGCTGTAGGGCCGGATGGTATAGAAAGAACCTTGGATGGGTCTATGGAGGTAATTGTCAACTAATGTAATGTATATGATGAAGTTTAATAATATGATACAAATAAATAAACGGATCTTATGCGTCCTGTTAGGGGCTTGTTTTTGTAGCCTGATAATGGCGCAGCCAGCCAAAAGACGAGTTCCTGCGCGTGATGCACAGACTGCGGCAAAACCGACAGACCGTGCCAGTCTGCAGTTTCCTACATCTGTGCAGATGCCGGATGATGTGGTTTGGAAAAGGGATATTTACAGGCAGCTAGATCTCACTCTGGATAAGAATGCACCATTATATTATCCGGTTGAACCTTCTGCAGGGCAGGTCAATTTGTTTACTTATCTCTTTGATCTTCTGCTTACAGGCAAGATCACGGCTTATGAATACCGTTTGGATGGAAACGAGTCTTTTACATCACGTTATAAAGTGAACATGAAAGATCTTATGGGACGTTATCATATTTATTATGAGGAAAATAATGGCCGTCTGCAGGTAAATGCCAGTGATATTCCCTCTGCGGAAGTGACACGTTATTATATCAAGGAAACATCTTACTTTGATCAGCGGACTTCTACTTATAGAACAAAAGTTACAGCTTTGTGTCCGGTGTTGGTAAGAGGTGACGATTTTGGGGGAGAATCAACTCCTTATCCTTTATTCTGGCTGAATTATGATGAGATAAGTCCGTATCTGACCAAGCATACGATGATGTCCAGCAATTACAATAACACGACCAATATGACGGCGGAAGATTATTTTTCCATGAATCGTTATGAAGGTAAAATCTACAAGACCAATAATATGCAGGGAAAGGTCTTGGCTAATTATTGCAAGACGGACAGTGCCTTGGTTAAGGAACAGAAAAGAATAGAAAAAGAACTTTCTGATTTTGAGAACCATATATGGGGACATGTGACGGATTCTGCTTCCATTAAAAAGGCGGATTCACTTCAGTTGGCGGAAAAACCGTCAGGAAACAAAAAGGAAAAAAGATCTTCCCGCAATTCAAGAAGATCTTCATCTGAAAAAGAAGAGTCTAAGCCGAGTAAGGAAGTGAAGTCAGGTGATACGAAAAAAGGTTTCTTCAGTTCATCTTCGTCTTCAACCCCAAGAGTGACCGTAAGGCGTCAGCGCAGATGATAAATATGATCAGAAAGTTGAATTTTTAGAGAACAGTGTTTATCTTTGTGCCGATGTAGTTTTATTAAAAATTAGAAGCAATGAAGAAATTTACAGTTATTATGATGCTTGTCGCCATGTGTCTGGCATCAATTCCGGCCAAGGCTCAGTTCAAATGGGGTTTGGAAGGTGGTGTCAATTTAAGTAAGGCGTCATTGTCCGGTAATATGTTTGATTCGTCTAATAGGACCGGATGGTTCATAGGCCCCAAAGCACAGTTTACGATACCGGTTATCGGATTGGGTATAGACGGAGCCGTGTTGTATTCACAGAAGTATTTGAAAATATCAGGTAATGGAGATTTGGCAGAATATAGTGAGACTAAGAATATGCCTTATATAGACATACCTATTAATCTGAAGTATAATATCGGTTTCAGTAGTTTGGTCGGTATGTATATATCCACAGGTCCTCAGTATAGCTGGTATATGGGTGGATGTAATCTGACAAGTGGTTTGGAAAAAGTAGGCTCATTGAAAACATCTAATTTTAGCTGGAATGTGGGATTAGGTATTAATGCTTTGAATCACCTCCAGGTGGGACTTACCTATAATATCGCATTAGGTGAGACTGGTCAGATTGACGGTGTTGCTGATGCTTTCGAAACGATAGACATTAAGAACAATACTTGGCAGGTAAGACTGGCTTATCTGTTCTGATCTTAGATTTAGTCTAAGCCAAATAAAGACCGTCCGTTTTTGTGGGCGGTCTTTATTTGTTTCGCCTTGTATCTTAAAAGAAATTTTGTAATTTTGTTTAAGGGTGAGATTCATTCTTATCCTGACGAGATTTTTCTCGCGGTGAAACAGTTGGAATCTCCGTTATGATTCGGTTGTATTCTTGGATGATGATTGTGGAAACTAACATTTTCTGTTAATATGAAATATGTAGATGTCGTGCTGCCATTACCGTTGACGGCGAAGTTTACTTATCTTTTGCCATCAGCTTTTTCAGAGGAGGTTAAAATTGGATGTAGGGTAATAGTGCCGTTTGGCAGTAAGAAAATGTATACTGCATTAGTAGTTTCCATTCACGAACAGAAGCCCGAAGGGTATGAAGTGAAGGAAGTTCTGGAAGTATTGGACAAGCGTCCGGTTCTTTTACCTCATCAATTTAAGTTTTGGCAGTGGCTGGCTGAATATTACATGTGTGCGGAAGGTGATGTCTATAAGGCAGCATTGCCTTCTGGAATGAAACTGGAGAGTGAAAGCCAGATTCAGATTAATGAAAACTATTCAGGAGAACATGAACTGACATCCAAAGAGCAGTTGGTTGTTGGTTTGTTGTCGGCCGGCAAGGACAAATCTGTGCATGCATTGCAGCGTGAAAGTGGCATATCTTCTATCCTCCGTGTGGTTAAATCGCTTCTTGATAAAGGAGTGGTATGTATGCGTGAGGAGGTCAAGAGAAATTATAAGCCGAAAGTTGAACAGCGGGTCAGACTTCGGGAGTCCTTTTTTTCTGAAGCCAGTCTGCACGGATTATTGAATGAATTGAAGCGTGCACCCAGGCAAATGGAACTTTTTTTGAAATATGTGGAAATGGCAGCAGTTTCAGCTGCCTTACATTTGAAAAACTACCAATTGCTTTGCGAGGTCCGGCGGAAAGACTTGCTGGCTGCTTCCGGAGTGAATCCGGCAGTTTGTCAGTCTTTGGTTGATAGAGGGGTTTTTGAGATTTATACCTGTGAGATAGGTCGTCTTTCTAATACTGAAGTCAATGAGGTATTAGGACTTTCTCCTTTAAGCGAGGCACAGAACAGGGCGTTGGTACAGATCGGTTCTCAATTTGCAGACCATGAGGTTTGTTTGCTTCACGGTGTGACTTCTAGTGGTAAAACGGAATTATATATCCATCTTATTGATCAGGTGCTTCGAAGTGGCCGACAGGTCCTTTATTTGGTTCCTGAAATAGCTCTGACTACGCAGTTGACCGAACGCTTGTTTCGGGTGTTTGGTCATAGGATGGGAGTTTATCATTCCAAGTTTCCGGATGCAGAAAGAGTAGAGATATGGCAGAAACAGCTGTCAGACCAGCCTTATGAATTGATATTGGGGGTAAGGTCATCCGTTTTTTTGCCTTTTGACAGACTTGGTCTGATCATCATAGATGAAGAACATGAACAAAGTTATAAACAGCAGGACCCGGCCCCCCGTTATCATGCCCGTAATGCTGCGTTGATGCTGGCAAGGATGTGCGGTGCCAAGACCTTGTTGGGAACCGCTACGCCGTCTTTGGAAAGCTATTTCAATGCCAGTTCTGGGAAATACGGTTTGGTGGAATTGAGTGAGCGTTACAGTCAGGTCCTTTTACCGGAAATAGAGGTTGTAGATATAAAGGAACTTCAGCGTAAGCGTCGTATGTCGGGTATATTTTCTCCCCGGTTGTTGTCTGAAATCCGTTCTGCTTTGGAGGCACATGAGCAGGTCATTCTTTTCCAGAACAGACGGGGGTATGCCCCGATAATGGAATGTCATGTTTGCGGTTGGGTTCCACGATGTCAGAATTGCGATGTCAGCTTGACTTATCACAAAGGTTTAAACCGGCTGACCTGCCATTATTGTGGTTCTGTCTGTCCCTTACCTCCTGCGTGTCCTTCATGTGGAAATACAAATCTCATTTATAAAGGATTTGGTACAGAGAAAGTAGAGGAAGATCTTGGAAAGATTTTTCCGGAAGCTTCCATCGCCCGTATGGATCTGGATACCACACGAACCAGAACTGCATACGAAAAGATAATATCTGATTTTCAGAAAGGTGAAACGGATATATTGATCGGAACCCAGATGGTTACCAAGGGGCTGGACTTTGAAAAGGTGTCAGTAGTAGGGATCCTGAATGCAGATACCATGCTTAATCAGCCTGATTTCAGAAGTTATGAGCGGGCCTTTCAGATGATGTCTCAAGTGGCAGGAAGGGCTGGACGCCGGCAGAGTAGGGGACGGGTGATTCTTCAGACGAAGAGTCCGGATCTTCCGGTAATCCATCAGGTTGTCAATAATGATTTTGCTTCTTTATATAAAGAACAAATGGAGGAACGTCAGTTATTTGACTATCCTCCATTCTGCAGACTTATCTATGTTTATATGAAACATCGTGACCATGCTGTACTGGATCATCTGGCTGCTGACATGGCACGTGAATTGAGACGTGTCCTAGGTGACAGTGTGCTGGGACCGGATACCCCGCCGGTTTCACGTGTACAGCTGTTGTATATCCGTAAGATCGTACTTAAGATCTCTCCTGACTGGTCTGGTTCCAAGTTGAGGACTTATCTTTGGTCTGTAAGACAAAACTTGTTGAAAAATCCGGTTTATCGCGCTGCCCAGGTCTATTATGATGTAGATCCGATGTAAAAGATCATATCCTGGCTTGTTATTGTTTGGTCTTCAGCTCGGGGTAACTGATGCGTGTGTGATAAATAGTTTTCAGCTTCTCTTTAAATACTTCTTTGGCCAGTGTTATGTCATGGAATGTAATAGGACAATCCTTGAAGAAACCTTCCTGAACCTGAGCGTCAATGATTTTTTCGACCAGATTACCGATACTTTCTTCGGTATATTCGTTTAAACTTCTTGAAGCAGCTTCTACGGAATCTGCCATCATGAGTATGGCCTGTTCCAATGTAAACGGATTTGGACCGGGATAGGTGAAGACGCTTTCGTCTATGGTTTCATTAGGATATTTGTTCTTGTATGAGATGAAAAAATATTTCGTCATGCCCTTTCCGTGGTGGGTGGCAATAAAATCTTTGATTATTGGTGGCAAATTGTATTTGTCAGCCAGTTTGATTCCGTCCTTTACGTGATTGATGACGATTTTTGCACTGTCTTCAAATGATAATTTTTCGTGAGGGTTGATACTGCTCTGGTTTTCTGTAAAAAATGCAGGGTTACATGTCTTGCCTATATCATGATAGAGTGCTCCGGTACGTACGAGCTGGCTCTTTGCACCAATTCTGTTGGCAACTTCAGCTGCAAGATTGGCTACTTGCATGGAATGCTGGAATGTGCCAGGTGCCACTTCTGACATTTTGCGTAAGATCTCGTTGTTGATGTTGGAAAGTTCCACCAAAGTGACATTGGAGGTGAAACCGAAAGCCTTTTCCAAAAGGAATAAAAGAGGGTAGGCAAAAAGTAGAAAGATTCCGTTGATGATGATATGAATGTACATGCTATAGTCCAGTTCAGAGAAATCTTTGGTGTGGATAAGTTCCATACCAAGATAGAAAGCCAGGGAGGCTAACGTAATGTAGAAGGCAGAACGTACCAATTGTGAACGTTGGGATAATTCTCTGAGGCTATAAATCGCGACCATACCAGCCACTAATTGTGTGGCGATGAATTCATAAGGGTATTTCAGAGATATCGCGCAGAGCAGAACTGTGACCACATGGGTGACAAATGCAGTACGTGAGTCCATGAATACTCTGATGAAAATTGGCGCCATGGCAAACGGTACGATATATACTGTCAACAGATTCTGTTTGATGAGGAAAGATGTGATCAAAGGGAATATGACCGGCATGGATGCCAGTAGCAGAATGCTGCGGGTATTGGCCAGATAATCACGTCGGAACAGATTGAAATACAGCATCAGGCAGATAGTCAGGATGGTGACATAAAGCAACTGTCCGATCAGCATGGTTCTTTGCTGTTTGGTGGAGTCGTTTCTTTTGGTCAGTTCCTTTTCGAGTGACTGGAGAATATTGTAAGTGTCCTGGTTGACGATTTCTCCCCTGTCGATTATTTTCTGTCCGCTTATAACCATTCCTTTGGCATAAGAGATAGATGAGAGCAAGTCTTTACGGAAAGCATCCGATTTTTGTTTGTCGTAGGTCAGGTTAGGGGTGATATATTCTGTAAGATTGCATTTCAGTAACGTCCGCTTGTCATACATGGAAGTGTCAGCTCCGGTGTCAGTCAGGAATTCATAAGCAGATTTGATTGAGAATACATCCTTAAGGCTATGAACTGTGGCTTCGTTTTGATTGAAAACGCGTATGGAGCGTATACTGTCATTTCTTAGATAATTGAAGTCTTCCATACCAATGACGCCATGGCTGTATATGACATTCAGTTTCTTTTCTATGTAAGGAAGATAATGAGGCGGGACAGTTCCTTTAAGGTCTTTGTTGAAAGACATTTTCAGTAACTGGATTTGTTCCTCAGCGGTATTTCTGTTGTAAGCGAAATAAGGTTCGAATTCTTGTAGAATACTGTCCTTTTCTCTTTTTATGATATCATCATTCTTGTAAATCGGGAAATCGAAAGGAGCGATCAGTTGGCTGTATCTCCAAGGCTTGTTCAGGTCGAACTGATAGTTGGAACTGTTGTCACGAGGCATATATAGGGTTACTATCAGCGTAGCGGTTACAGCGATGACAATACGGTATATCAAGGCTTTTGTTGTCAGACGGTTTTGTTGGTTATATCTGCTCATATCAGTCTGTTTTATTGTCTCTATTATTATATAATGGCGAAAATACGAAAAAAATACGGGCGTTTAAAAAAAAAGAAGTAATTTTGCGAAAAATTGTACATTTAACTATGAATGAAAGAAAAGTAAGGGTTCGCTTTGCGCCCAGTCCGACAGGACCGTTGCACATTGGTGGTGTACGTACGGCCTTGTATAATTATCTGTTTGCCCGTCAGCATGGCGGCGAGTTGATTTTTCGTATAGAGGATACGGACTCCAACCGTTTTGTTCCGGGAGCGGAGGATTATATTATAGAGTCATTTAACTGGCTTGGTATAAAATTTGATGAAGGAGTCAGTTTCGGAGGTAATCACGGACCTTATCGTCAGTCGGAAAGACGGGATATTTATAAGAAATATGTGCAACAGCTTTTGGATGCAGATAAAGCTTATATTGCTTTTGATACACCTGAAGAACTGGATGCCATGCGTAATGAAGTGAAGAACTTTCAGTACGATGCTACCACACGCGGCAGAATGCGTAATTCATTATCAATGCCGAAGGAAGAGGTTGACCGTCTGATTGCGGAAGGACAACAGTATGTGGTACGTTTTAAGATAGAACCGAATGAAGATATCCATGTAGATGATATGATTCGTGGTGATGTGGTGATTAATTCGTCTATTCTTGATGACAAGGTGCTTTATAAGAGCGCGGACGAGTTGCCTACATACCATCTGGCCAATATCGTGGATGATCATTTAATGGAAGTGACTCATGTGATACGTGGTGAAGAATGGTTGCCTTCAGCTCCTTTGCATGTGTTGTTGTACCGTGCTTTCGGATGGGCTGATACGATGCCACAGTTTGCACATTTGCCATTGTTGCTCAAACCGGATGGTAAGGGTAAATTGAGTAAGCGTGACGGTGATCGTCTCGGATTCCCGGTTTTCCCATTGGAGTGGCATGATCCTAAAACGGGTGAAGTTTCTTCTGGATATCGTGAAAGCGGATATCTTCCAGAGGCTGTGCTCAATTTCCTGGCTCTTTTGGGCTGGAATCCCGGAAATGATCAGGAAATCATGTCATTGGATGAAATGGTCAAACTGTTTGATATTACCAAATGCAGTAAGGCTGGAGCCAAGTTCGATTATGTAAAAGGTATGTGGTTTAACCGTGAATACCTTATTGCTACGGACAACAGCCGTTTGGCACCGGCTTTTGATAAGATATTGCGTGAAAACGGAATCGAAGCGCCGATAGAGAAGGTAGAGGCTGTAGTGGGTATGATGAAGATGAAGAAAATCAATTTTATAAAGGAACTTTGGCCTTTATGTGATTTCTTTTTTATAGCACCGGAAAATTACAGTCGCGAAGATAAGTTTACGAAAAAGAATTGGACTGAAACGTCAGCTGCGGATATGACAGAGTTGGCAGACTTGTTGGAAGGTTTGGATGACTTTTCTGTAGAAAGCCAGCAGGCCGTAGTCGACCGGTGGGTTGAGGAAACCGGCAAGAAGCCTTGGAATCCTTGGCGTGTGGCACTGGTCGGTACAGGAAAGGGACCGGATATGTATGAACTTTCTGCATTTTTGGGAAAGGAAGAAACCTTACGAAGAATCCGTAAAGCTGTAGCTGTTCTGAAATGATCTATTCTTTAGCTTTGTATTTATATGCACTGGCCGTTATACTGATTGCTCCCTTTCATAAAAAGGCTCGCTTGATGGTAAAGGGCCAGTGGCAGACATTCCGCATATTAAGGCAGAAAATCCGCCGTACTGAAAAGTATGTTTGGTTTCATGCCGCTTCATTGGGAGAGTTTGAGCAAGGGCGTCCTTTAATGGAACGTTTACGCCGGATGCATCCAGAATATAAGATTTTGCTGACCTTCTTTTCGCCTTCCGGATATGAGGTCCGTAAAAATTATGATGGGGCAGATGTGGTTTGTTATTTGCCGTTTGACACACCGGGAAATGTACGCAGTTTTTTAAGACTGGCACGTCCTTGCATGGCTTTTTTTATCAAGTATGAGTTTTGGAACAATTATCTTCATGCTTGTCATCGTCGGCAGATTCCGGTGTATAGTGTGAGCAGTATATTTCGTGAGAATCAGATTTTCTTCCGTTGGTATGGAGGGACTTATCGTAATGTTCTGAAATGTGTTACACATTTTTATGTGCAGAACGAGCGTTCGCGTGAGTTGTTGGCGTCGAAAGGCATAACCAATGTGACCGTGGTCGGAGATACACGTTTTGACAGGGTGTTGGATATCTGTCATCAGGCAAAGGAACTTCCTATTGTAGAAGCCTTTAAGAAGAATGCAATCATACAGGTTGCAGGCAGTTCATGGCCGCCGGATGAAGATCTGATCATTCCTTACTTTAATGAACATCCGGAAATGAAACTGATATTGGCTCCTCATGTTATAGGAGAAAGTCATCTCAAGGAAATCGAAAGTAAATTGAAACGTCCGTTTGTTCGTTATACACAGGCTACTGTTGAAAACGTTAAAAGCGCAGACTGTTTGATTATTGACTGTTTCGGCTTGCTTTCTTCCATTTATCGTTATGGTGAGATGGCATATGTGGGTGGAGGTTTCGGTGTAGGTATACATAACGTTCCTGAGGCTGCAGTATATGGTGTACCTGTAGTAATAGGACCTAACAACAAAAAATTTCAGGAAGCACAGGCCTTGCTTCAGTCTGGCGGGTGTTTGGAAGTGACGGATACGGCAACTTATAATACGGTTATGGATCGCATGCTTTCGGATAAGACATTCTTGCAGGAGCGAGGGCGTTTGGCTGGACAATATATTGCAGGAAATGCCGGAGCTGCTGACATTATATTTAATGATGTGAAGTTTTAAAAAAAAGACGGACTGTTTGCAGAAGTCCGTCTTTTTTTGTTATCTTAGAGTAGTCAATCATAATTTTAGACCTATGAAAAAGATAATACAAGAATTCAAGCAGTTTGCCATGCGTGGTAATGTCATTGATATGGCTGTGGGTATTATTATTGGTGGTGCGTTTGGCAAAATCGTGTCATCTTTGGTTGCTGATATTGTTATGCCTTTGATTGGCATTATAGTCGGAGGTGTTAATTTTAAGGATCTGAAGGTGGTTCTGAAGAAAGCAGTGATGGATGGTGATACGGTGGTATCTCCTGAGGTGTCTTTGAATTATGGTAATTTTATCCAGGTGACGTTTGATTTTTTAGTTATTGCTCTTGCCGTCTTTTTATTGGTAAAGGGTGTCAATGCTCTTGCACGTAAACGTAAGAAAGAGGCCGAAAAGGCTGCTCCTGCGGCACCGCCTGCAGATATAAAGTTACTGACGGAGATACGTGATTTGCTCAAGGCTGAAAAAGATAACAAGTAAGTCGGGATGATATATCAGCGTATATCCATGATGAATAATGAAGTTGAGGTGTTACTTGATCTCAGAAGGCAAATTCGGATAATTTTCTGATGAATAACCGGAAGGTGTTTAATTTGTCGATACTTTAAAATCAATCGCCCCTGTTTGAGATTTCGTACATTCTCAAACAGGGGTGATTTGAAGTATCTTGGAAATTAAGATGAAATTATTGCATTTCTTGGTATTCTTCAGATGTCTGGCATATACAAGTGTTGTTGGCGTCTTTGTCTGCCTCACGATACCAGTCGGAATATTCAACGTAGTGGCTGGCGTAAGTTTCATTTAGTTCTTTCGATTGTTGAGGATCTACTTTTTTGATGAATTTGGCAGGTACACCTCCCCAAAGTTCTCCATCACCGATAATCGTATTGGAAAGAACCAGAGCGCCGGCAGCTACAATAGCGCCATGGCCAACAACTGCATGATCAAGAACTGTAGATCCCATACCAACAAGAGCGCCGCTTTTGATTTCACATCCATGTAAGGTGACGTTGTGACCGACAGTGACATCGTCGCCAATAATGATGGGCGCTTTTCCGTTAAGGGTATGCAGACAGCTTCCGTCCTGGATATTTACGCGGTTACCTAACTTGATGAAATGGACATCACCGCGAAGTACGGCGTTAAACCATATCGTGCAGTCGTCACCCATACTGACATCCCCTATGATGGCAGCTCCTTCTGAAAAATAACAGTGTTTCCCGAAATGAGGCTCCATGCCTTTCAGTTTCTTAATTATAGCCATAATGCATTTATTTTAATTGTCGTAAGTTTTAATTTCGTGTGGTTGGGTAGCCTCTTTAAGCCACAATTTGTGTTCTTCGTCCAGTAGTGGACTGAGTTCGTCATATACTCTTTGGTGATAATGATTCAGCCATTCTATTTCTTCCTTATTTAACATGTTCCAGTCTATGGGAGCCGTATCTATTGGGCATAGTGTAAGAGGTTCGAATTGGAGGAACGGACCGAATTCACCCTGGCAGAAAGGAACGATTAACTGTGTATTTTCAATGCGTACACCATGTTTGCCGGCTTTGTAGATTCCCGGTTCATTGGTTACTGTCATGTAAGGAAGCAGCGGTGCCGGCATGTAGTTCATTCGTAATTGATGGGGACCTTCGTGTACGTTAAGGTAGGAGCCTACGCCGTGACCGGTGCCGTGCAGATAGTTGATACCTTCCTGCCACATGGCATATCGTGCACAGATGTCGAGCTGGGTGCCGGAACTTCCCTCTGGAAATTTTACCATTGCCAGACGTATATGTCCCTTAAGGACCAATGTATAATCATGTTTTTCTTCATCTGTCACCGGACCTAATGCGATAGTTCTGGTGATATCTGTCGTACCATCGAGATATTGTGCACCTGAATCCAGTAAAAGCAGCCCTTTCGGTTCAAGTGGAATATCAGATTCTTCTGTTGCTTCATAATGGACGATGGCACCGTGATGCGCGTATCCCGCTATTGTGTCGAAACTGATACCTTTATAGTAACTGCCCTCTGCTCTAAATTGGGTAAGAGTGTGGTCAATACTACATTCCGTCTGATGGCCATTCGTCACCGCCGGCTTAAGCCATTTGAGGAATTTTACGAGCGCTACGCCGTCACGCCGCATGGCATTCCGGTATCCATTGACTTCTGTCTGGTTCTTGACGGCTTTCATCATGGCTACAGGAGATTCTGTATCTATAATATGGCAACTGTTGGAAATGACATTAATGAGAGCAAAGTTGGCCGATCCGGAGTCAAGTTGGATATTTGTGTTTTTAAGTTGGCTGAGAAATTGGAATATCTTATCATAATTTTCTGTCTGTATATTGTTTTTTGACAGATAATTATGGACTTGTTCCGTGATTTTCTCTTTGAAAGTAAATAGTGTGGCGGAATGAGTGGTTAGAATCAGGTAAGACACAAATACAGGGTTACAATGGATATCCGTTCCACGTAAATTCAAAGTCCATGCTATTTCGTCTAATTCGCTGATTGCAAGTATTTCCGCATGATTCTTTTTCATCTCCTTGCGCAAGCGCTTCAACTTGTCGGCAGACGTTTCTCCGGCAAATTCTAATGGTTGTAGTTCTATGGGGGCAAGAGGAATGGAAGGGCGATCAGTCCAAATATCAGAAAGTATATCTGTAGTGGCTACAAGTTCAATATCGTATTCAGCCAGTTCCGTATGCCATGATTTGTATTGTGAAAGGCTGTTGACAGTTGCATCAATGCCGACTTTGCTTCCGGGAGGCAATTCTTTACCCAACCATTGCGGGATGGAAGGAGTTTGGGCCAGACGTTCTTTCATTAAAGAGAAGGGTGTTTCCTGCAGTTGATCTTCTGCTGCAAGAAAATAACGGGAATCAGTCCAAAGTGCTGCATTTTGAATTGTGACCACTGCTGTTCCGGCAGAGCCGTTAAATCCGGATATCCATTCCCGTGCTTTCCAATAGTCGGGAATGTATTCTCCGTTATGAGGATCAGTACTTGGAAAAATGTATGCGTTCAGGCCTTTTTGCTGTAATGCGGCACGAACTTTGGCGACGCGTTGACCTATTCTAGTGTTCATATTGCTTATTTTGATATATCGGTATTGCAAAAGTATATTATTATTTCTCAAAAATAGAAATAATTCCTTTTTTAATTAGTAAGTATGGAGCTTTTTCTTTAAATTTGCCTAGCAAAACGGAATTCAAAAATTATCCTTAATAAAATTTTTTGAGTATGGAATTTTTAACAAATGACAAATTAGTTATCGTAGGTGCTGCCGGTATGATCGGTTCAAACATGGCACAGACTGCTTTGATGATGGGCTTGACTAACAATTTGTGCCTTTATGATGTGTTTTCACCAGAAGGTGTTGCAGAGGAAATGCGTCAGAGCGGTTTCGACGAAGTAAATATCACTGCTACTACAGACGTAGCTGAAGCATTCAAGGATGCAAAATACATCATTTCTTCAGGTGGTGCTCCCCGTAAGGCTGGTATGACTCGTGAGGACCTTTTGAAGGGTAACTGTGAGATCGCAGAACAGTTGGGTAAGGATATTAAGACTTATTGCCCTGACGTTAAGCATGTGGTAATTATCTTTAATCCGGCAGACTTGACAGGTTTGGTTACTTTGTTGTATTCTGGTTTGAAACCTTCTCAGGTAACTACTTTGGCTGCCTTGGATTCAACTCGTTTACAGAGTGCTTTGGCTAAGAAGTTTGGTGTGCAGCAGAGCAAGGTTGCAGGTTGCGCTACATACGGTGGCCATGGCGAGCAGATGGCTGTCTTCGGTTCAGCTGTGACAATTGACGGTAAGCCTTTGAACGATTTGATCGGAACTTCTGCATTTACTAACGAAGAATGGGAGCAGATGAAGGTTGATGTAACAAAGGGTGGTGCAAAGATTATCGAATTGCGCGGACGCTCTTCATTCCAGAGCCCTTCATATTTGTCTGTAGAAATGATTCGTGCAGCAATGGGTGGCGAAGCTTTCCGTTGGCCGGCAGGTACATTTGTTAAGACTGATAAGTATAACTATATCATGATGGCTATGAAGACTACTTTGGATGCTACTGGCTGTCATTATGAAGTTCCGACAGGAACAGCTGAGGAAGTTGCCAAATTGGATGCCAGCTACGCGCACTTGTGCAAGATGCGTGACGAATTGGTTACTTTGAATATTGTACCTCCTGTTTCAGAATGGAGCAAGATCAATCCGAACTTGTAATCAATTGATAATAAAAACTGAATTTTAAATAAAAGACATGCCTTGTATGGGGCATGTCTTTTTGTATTATCGGCTTTTTCTTGTTTGGTTCCGTAAGGGGATTTTTAGTATTATGAATGCCGTTTTTATTTTATGGCATTATAAAAGTGCATATAAATTTGTGATTTTGAAAAAGTTTCATTAATTTTGCGCCGCATTTTGCGAAAAATATTATTGTAAATTTTAATTTTAAAAAACAAAAACATGATTGTAGTACCTGTAAAAGAAGGCGAGAACATTGAAAGAGCGCTGAAGAAATTCAAAAGAAAATTTGAAAAAACTGGTGTTGTGAAAGAATTGAGAAGCAGACAGCAGTTTGATAAACCTTCAGTTGTGAAGAGACTCGCTAAGGAACGTGCTATTTACGTTCAGAAAATGCAACGTGTAGAAGAATAATTTAGCTGTTTTTCTTTGAAATCTTGAATTAATTTCCTATATTCGTTGCCACAAAAGCAATGAGAAATGTGGATAAGGTCTTTTATCGATTATCTGAAGTTTGAACGGAATTATTCTATCAAGACTTTAAGATGTTACGAGGATGACTTGAAGGCGTTTGAGAAATTCTTTAAAGAACTGGATTCTACATTAAAATGGGATACTTTGGACGCAGATGTGGTAAGAAACTGGATGGTATCCATGATGGATGCCGGATCGGCTACTACTTCGGTTAATCGTCGGTTGAGCTCTTTGCGGTCGTTCTTTCGCTTTTTACTTAAGCGTGGAATGGTTGGGACTGATCCGGTCAGAGGAGTCCAAGGACCCAAAAAGAAAAAACCGTTGCCGGTTTTTGTTCGTGAGTCGGATATGGATCGACTATTGGACGGAAACTGTTTTACTGACAATTTTGAAGGTAGAAGGGATCGCTTGATTCTTGACTTGTTTTATTCAACGGGAATGCGGTTGTCGGAGCTGACAGGATTGAATGTAGAAGATGTTGATTTGGTGACGGATAATGTAAGGGTAACCGGAAAAAGAAATAAGCAGCGTATTATCCCTTTTGGGGAGGAGTTGCATGTGCTGCTGGGAACCTATATCTCGGAAAGGCGGGTTTTAACGGATGCTGCTGCAGGGGTCACTTCTGCACTGTTTGTAGACAATAAGGGTGTTCGTTTGCAGAATATTAAGGTCTGGCGTCTCGTGAGATATTATTTAGGTTTGGTTTGCACATTTTCCAAACGGAGTCCGCATGTATTGCGGCATACCTTTGCGACCTCAATGCTTAACCATCATGCGGATTTAGAGGCTTTGAAAGAGTTGTTGGGGCATGAAAGTATCTCTACAACGGAGATATATACTCATACAACTTTCGAAGAGTTGAAAGAAATGTATAACCAAGCTCATCCTAGAGCGTAAAAATGGAGACGATTATGGAAGTTAAAGTTCAGGCTATTCATTTTGATGCTACAGACAAACTCCAAGAGTTTATTGAGAAGAAAGTATCAAAGTTTGGAAAATTCAGCGATGAAATAAGAAAGGTAGAGGTGTCATTGAAAGTCGTAAAACCGGAAACTTCTCTAAATAAAGAGGCATCTATTAAGGTGCTGGCTTCTAATGGGGAATTCTTTGCGGAAAAAGTTTGCGACACATTTGAAGAAGCAGTAGACGTTTGCTTGGATGCATTGGTGCGCCAATTGTCCAAATTTAAAGAAAAACAAAGAAATCATTAAAAAAAGACGGTAAATCTTTTGTGGTTTCAAAAAATATCATTAATTTTGCAGCCGTTTAAAGCAAGTCCCTGCGACAAGCAGGCTGCAAATGCCTCTTTAGCTCAGTTGGCCAGAGCACGTGATTTGTAATCTCGGGGTCGTTG
>OKVF01000535.1_pt1 | contig 41360 bp, 38 predicted proteins | sample 1604831 | NCBI WGS metagenome assembly OKVF01 (sample SAMN01760980, study PRJEB22395) | human gut metagenome
TCTCAAGGAAATGTCAACATGTATGTAGTTTTGAAGGTGCAAACCTTTATTCCTCCTTAGCTCAGTCGGTAGAGCATGCGGCTGTTAACCGCAGTGTCGTTGGTTCGAGTCCAACAGGGGGAGTTTTCGGAAACATGAAGTCCGATATCAAATTCAATTTTCTACCAGGCTCCATGGTCAAGCGGTTAAGACACCGCCCTTTCACGGCGGTAACAGGGGTTCAAATCCCCTTGGAGTCATTATGTAAGAAATCTTACATATAATAAAGTAAATATGGTGCCATAGCCAAGTGGTAAGGCAAAGGTCTGCAACACCTCTATCCCCGGTTCAAATCCGGGTGGCACCTCTATTAAGCCTCAGATGATGTGAAGTTATCTGAGGTATTTTTTTGCTTAAACAAGTAGGAGATATATTGCTTTTGAATATTGGCTTGACTCATTTTCAAACTGTGATACAATAAAGCGTAAAACAAAAAATGAAGAGGTGTTTTTGTGCGAAGAAAAAAATTAGTAATAATTACGGGAATACTGGCATTTGCTTTAGCAGGATGTAGCGTGACCGGATGTGGAACAACATCGGGCAGGATTCGTTTTGGAGCTGCCGGTCTGGGTGGGATGTATCATGCATTTGCAGATACATTTACAGATATTGTTCAGGCGGAGAATGAAGATTATAAGATGGAGGTAAAGACGACTGCGGGATCTGCAGCAAATCTGCGGCTTTTATCTGAAGATTATGTGCAGCTTGCAATCGCTCAGGCAGATCTTTCGAATGATGCTTATTACGGCACTGGAATATTCGAAGGAAAAGAATATCAAGGTTACAGTGCAGTAGCAGGACTTTATACAGAAGCTTGCCAGATTGTAGTTCGAGACGATTCGGATATAAAATATATAGATGATCTTCAGGGTAAGAAAATAAGTATAGGTGAAGAAGAGTCCGGTACAGAACAGAATGCAAATCAGATTCTGGCAGCATATGGTTTAACAGACCAGCTGGTTGATAAAGTAAATCTGGATTACACAGAAGCAGCCAGTGAATTGAAAGATGGGGAGATTGATGCTTTCTTCTGTACAGCAGGTATACAGACTACAGTGATAGGAGAACTTTCCAAACAGTGTGACATACGTCTTCTTAACCTGGATGAGAAGGCGAAGGATAAGCTGTTGAAGGCTTATGATTTCTATACAGAATATGAGATTCCGGCGGAGACATATACAGGTCAGACGGAAGCAATAAATACAGTAGGGGTAAAAGCAGTTTTACTTGCAAGCGATAAACTGTCAGAGAAGACAGTAGAAAATCTTACCCGGGCATTATTTGCACATAAACAGGAATTACAGTATTCCCTGTCGGCAGATATTACATTGGACGAAGCAGATGCAATCGAAGGAATTTCGGTTCCATTTCATAAAGGTGCTGTCAAATATTATGAATCTGCAGGTGTGGATGTAACAACAGAGAAAGGGAGCAAATAAGCAGAGCAGGGTAAGAGGAGATGAAAATTGAGTTAGATATGTATCAGACGATAGCTGTTGCAGTTGTCGTATTGATGTTAGGAAAATTTTTAAAAAAGAAATTCAGCATACTTGAGAGATTTTGCATTCCGGCGCCGGTAATTGGTGGAGTGCTTTTTGCAATATTTACCTGCCTGTGTTATGTGACAGGTATTGTAGAATTTTCTTTTGATGACATTCTCAAGGAAGTATGTATGGTATTTTTCTTTACTTCTGTAGGATTTCAGGCAAATCTGAAAGTATTAAAAAGCGGTGGAAAATCACTGATCATATTTCTGGGACTTGTTATTGCATTAATTCTTTCACAGAACTTTCTGGCAGTAGGGCTGGCAAAACTTCTGCATATCAGCCCGCTGGTTGGGTTGTGTACAGGTTCTATTCCAATGGTCGGAGGTCACGGTACTGCGGGCGCATTTGGCCCTGTCCTCGAGGATTTCGGCGTTTCGGGGGCAAGTACTTTATGTACTGCAGGAGCTACATTTGGGTTGATTGCAGGAAGTATGATGGGAGGTCCCATTGGCAAAAGATTAATTGAGAAGAGAAATTTGATGGATACGGTAGTTCAGGAAGACGATAGTCTTCTGATAGAAGAAGAGAAAAAGCATGAGCGTCATACCAGTATGTATCCATCAGCAGTATTTCAGTTGATTATTGCAATCGGTATTGGAACCATTGTATCCAAACTTTTGTCATTGACAGGAATGACTTTTCCGATTTACATTGGTGCGATGATCGCAGCTGCATTTATTCGTAATATCGGAGAATATTCTGGTAAGTTTACGATTTATATGGGTGAGATCAATGACATTGGTGGTATCAGTCTGTCTCTGTTCCTGGGAATCGCAATGATCACACTGAAACTGTGGCAGCTTGCGGATTTGGCATTACCTCTGATTATTCTGCTTGCAGGTCAGACTGTCCTGATGTTTGTATATACTTATTTTGTAGTATTCAATGTGATGGGAAGAGATTATGATGCGGCGGTTCTTTCTTCGGGCGTATGCGGATTTGGTATGGGGGCTACACCAAATGCCATGGCGAATATGCAGGCAATCTGTGAGAAATTTGCACCATCTGTAAAGGCATATCTGTTAGTTCCGCTTGTGGGAAGTTTATTTGCGGATTTCCTGAACAGCCTTGTGATTACATTTTTTATTAATTTTCTTTAATAACTTTTTGACATTCGTATCAGAAGAGGTTAAAATTTTAATCGAATCAGGAAAGTTTTTTATTTCAATTGCGAAAAACAACAGGCTGTACTTCCCTGAGGCTATCAAAGGAAGTGCTGGATAGGACAATCATTGATGGATGAGGAGCGAGAAAGATGTTTGGTAAGAAATTATTTGCAAAAAAGGAAAGAGGAAAAACTACAGAATACAAAGTAGAAAGCGAAAATCTTGCTGTGCCTGAGATACATACCCATAATATTCACTCAGAAGAAGCTTCAGAAGATGAACGAAACAATGAACCAATTACTTATGAAAATGTAGCAATTCCTGAGATACATATTAAAAAGAGAAAAAAATAAATATAAATTAAAAAGTCAGGCATGGAAAGTAATTTTCAGTGCCTGACTTTTTTGTTGAATCAAGTAAGTCTCCTGCTTGAATTGCGAATATCCGCAGAGAAACCTGTCTGTAAGTCTCTCTACGGATATATGAGGTGGAATATACAAATTAAAGAAAAAGGCTTAGTCAAAAACTTTTAATGCATTTGTGAAATCTTTGATCAGGTCATCTGCATCTTCGATTCCGGTGGAAACTCGCATCAGACCGCCGGTAATGTGCATTTTTTTACGGTCTTCTTCCGGAACATGCATATGTGAAGAAAGAAGTGGATAAGAAAGTGTTGTGCGGATACCGCCAAGGGTTGGAGCGTAGTGTGCGATATGAAGCTTATCCATAAATGCATTGATCTTTTCGCGGTCATCCGGCATTTCGAAACTGAACATACCAGTTGCAAGATACGGGGAAGAGAAGAGCTTCTTTCCGAGATCATACTGCGGATGCATGCTTACTGCAGGATGATTAACAACGGATACATGCGGATTATCTGCCAGAGCCAGAGCCAGCTTTGCAGCATTTTCACACTGTTTTTTGATACGAAGTTCGGCAGTATGAATACCGCGGAAGATCAGGAAAGATGCAAATGGGCATCCGGAAGTTCCGGTCAGCATTCTTACAGTATGGATTTTTTCAAAAAGAGCCATGTCTTTGACAGTGATGGAACCTGCAAGTGCATCTGAATGTCCGTTCAGGAATTTTGTCAGGCTGTTGATCACGATATCTGCTCCAAGAGTCAGTGGTTTGATACAGATTGGAGTAGTGAAAGTATTATCAACCATAAGAAGTGCTCCGGCTTCATGAGCGATTTCAGCAATCGCGCCGACATCACACAGACGGTCAGTCGGGTTGCTGGCAACTTCTGTATATAATATTTTTGTGTTTGGCTGAACAGCAGCTTTTACTGCATCCAGGTCATCAAACGGAACAAAGGTAGTAGTTACTCCATAATTTTTTACCAGGGAAGTGATCGCATCAAAAGTTTCACCATAGATGTTCTCATTACAGATCATATGATCACCTGGCTGAAGAAGAGCGAAATAAGTAGTAGTGATCGCACCCATACCAGACGAAAAAATCAGAGTATCTTTTCCCTGTTCCAGATAGGTAAGAACATCAGCCAGAGCTTTTCTGTTAGGGTTCCTCGTACGGATATAAGTGTATCCTTTCGTATCGTAGGTGTGTTCTACATCATCAAGATTTCCCATATTAAAAGCACTGGTCATAAATAAAGGAAAAGCTTCAGGTGCCAGATCCATACCGTTTACATGATGTCCCTCGTAGAGAATTCGTGTATCTTCGCTGAAAGAAATGTCATCAAATTCAAATTTTTCCATAATAATTATCCTCCGTTTTGTGAAATAGTGTTACTGATCTGCAATAACGAAATAATTACCGTAATCAGTAAACTGAAATCGCTTTGAAATGTGTTACTTAATGTATAAACCTTGTTATAGAAAGAGAGTCAAGCACTAATTTAATTTTTTTTCACAATTTTTTTCCATAAAATCCGGAAACAGATGTATTGTCCGATAAAAGTAACACCCCAGGAAATCGGATAAGACAGATACAGGGATTCAAGAACAGGATGCACCCGAAAAACAGTCAGTACCCACAAAATACGAAGTCCGCTGACACCAATCACGGAAATGATCATAGGTGGAAGAGAATGCCCGGTTCCACTTAATACAGCACCGACGACTTCCATGAATCCGCACAGAATATAAGGAAGATTTACCAGGCGCAGCCGCAATACTCCCACTGCAAGGGCTTTTTCACCGGATGTGTAGAAATGAAGAAGCGGGATACTGTAAATATTTACCGTAATGCCCAAAAAGAGTGCTGCTATGGAAACATAAATCATACATATGTGAAAGGCATGAATGATACGGCCATTTTTTCCTGCTCCGTAATTCTGACCGGTAACAGTAATAAGAGTCTGCTGGATAGATTCCAGAACAGCATAAATCATGTTTTCCAGGCTGACTGCTGCAGAATTTCCTGCGATGACTACAGCACCGAAGCTGTTGACTGATGACTGGATCAGCACATTGGAAACAGGCATGGCCACACTTCTCAGGCCAATAGGAACTCCAACTTTAAAAATTTCATATCCATATCTGGAAGAAAAATACAGATTTTTCCAGGTAAGCCGAAAGCAGCCTTGATCTTTCCTAAGCCGGTTGATAATAAGCAATGCGGAGATATACTGGGAAATTACCGTTGCCAGCCCGGCTCCTGCAACACTGAGATGGAAGGCACCTACGAAAAGAAAGCTGAGAAGTACATTGACCAGTCCACAGAATGTGAGATAATATAATGGATGCTTGGAATCACCGGAAGCACGCACAAGGGCACTTCCGAAATTGTAAACCATAAATGCGGGCATACAATAGAAGTAACAGCGTAGATACAGGGCTGATAGATCGATAACATCCGCAGGAGAGTTCATAAGGACAAGGATCTGACGGGAAAAGAACTGTCCGATAAAAAGAAGCAAAATTCCCAGAAATACAGACATGATAATAGAAGTATGGACCGTTTCGGAGACAGCGTCTTTATTGCGTGCTCCATAATAATTGGCAGCGATTACCCCGGCTCCTACAGAGACTCCGTTAAAAATACTGACGATCAGTGAAACAAGAGAAGACGTGGAACCAACAGCAGCCAGAGCCTGGTCACCATTAAATTGTCCTACGATGACCATCGCGGTAGCATTAAAAAGAAGCTGAAGTACATTTGTTATGATCACAGGGATGGAAAACAGCAGTATTTTTGTTAACAGAGATCCGGTACAGAAGTCAATCCCTGTTTCAGGGGAAGCTTTTTGAGAGTTAGATGGGTTACGGGAAAATAATTTAATAATACTCATAGTGATTCGCCTCCTGGATTTTTTGTATATTTGTATCTGTTATACAATCTGTTACAGAGTGAGAGTCAAGCATATTTTACAAAAATAAAATTCGCCCTTGACTCTGTTGCAGGAACAGAGTTTATGATAAGCGTGTCGAAAGCAAGAGATGAAAAAGATAGTGCTTGACAGAAATAAAAAGTTTGTAATAATATGTAAGAAATACGGCAAAGGCGCCTTAAAAAAGGCGTACTTTGCTTTTTTTATTTTAACCGAATTAAGTAAGTCCCCTGCTTCAATTGCGAAAAGCAATAAACAGTGGGAGTAAAGGAAAATCATTTCTTATATGTATTTATTGCGGACGATATCATACAAGGAGGATTTTGCTATGGTAGGTAGAATTGAAGAAAGCTGGCAGTTTGGGACAAAGCTGCTGAATGAAGGAGCTTATTTCAATCTGGAAACAACCCATCCGGAAGCTCTTCCTATACACATGTCTACTGCACATAACGTAAATGACCTGGAAGATCTGCAGAGAAGATATGATGTAAGCGGATACTGCTATAACAGAAACCGGAATCCAAACAGAACAGCATTAAATGAACTGATCACCTGTCTGGAAGGCGGGGAATCCTCTGTTTCCTGCTCCTCAGGCATGGCAGCAATTTCAAGTGCGATCATAACGAATACAAAAGCCGGAGATCATATTCTTTCGGACAGAACTTTATATGGAGAATCCATTGAGATATTTGAAGATATCTTAAAGAAGTATAAAGTGGAAACCTCCTATGCAAATTTTACTGATCTGGAAGATGTAAAGGCAAAGATCCAGCCGAATACAGTAATGCTGTATACGGAAACAGTATCCAATCCGCTGGTAGAGGTTCCTGATCTTAAGGCAGTTGCAGATATTGCACATGAGAATCATGCGATACTTATCGTAGACAACACATTTATGACAGGTGCTCTGGTCCAGCCCTTGAAACTGGGAGCGGATATAGTAGTAAACAGTCTTACGAAATTTGCAAACGGCCATTCCGATGCAGTATGCGGGGCAGCAACAGGAAGTGCAGAGATGATCAATAAGATCCATGATCTGCAGGTGCTGCTTGGTTCACAGTCAGATCCGTTCTCATCATGGCTGATCTGCAGAGGAATCCGCACACTGGATCTCAGAATTAAGAAGCAGAGTAAAAATGCGGCAGCTCTTGCAGCAGCACTGGAGAAATCACCTTATGTAAAGAAAGTAAATTATCCTGGACTTGCTTCTCATAAAGAGCACAGCATTGCAGAGAAAGAATTTGGACCATATTATGGCGGAATGCTCAGTTTCGAAATTGATGAAGACAGAGATAAGATGAACCTGTTTCTGAGAAGTATGAATCTTGCACATTATGCAATGACACTTGGAGGATACAGAACAACCCTTTCTTATCCGCCGCTTTCCTCACACGAGAATGTTCCTGAAGAGGAAAGATTAAAGATGGGAATTACCAATGGACTGCTTCGTGTTTCCGTTGGTATTGAAGAGGAAGAAGATATTATTCATGATTTCCTGAATGCACTGGAAATCGCTTATGGTAAATAAATATGGACATAGAAGAAGTCGAAGATGACACCCACGAGGGAGACTCCGGCTTCTTTTTTTACCGTAGAATATCCCCGAACAGGGGGCGGTATAGAGTCACAATCATTAGTGGATAAATCCCATTTATCCCGAAAAAAGGATCAACGAGGAGGAAACGATTATGAAGAAAAGATTATTTGCAGCATTAATGGCTATGGTAGTAGCAGTGAGCATGCCTGTATACGGCGCATCAAAAGATGACGATTCCAGTAGTGATGTAATTAAAGTCAGAGTTGCAGGAACTGCAGACTATGAGCCATATACATATGTAGATGAAGATGACAATATTACTGGTTATGATATCGAAGTGATCAAAGCGATCGATGAACTGGCACCGGAAATCGAATGTGAATACAGCTACACACAGTGGGATACACTTCTTCCTGGTCTTGATGCAGACAAGTTCGATGTGGTAAGCAACCAGCTTGGTGAGACAGATGAAAGAAAAGAAATGTATCTGTATCCAAAATATCCATTCCTTTTTGCTGGTTCTGCAGTTATTTCCACTGCTGATGATCCAATGGACAGCTTTGAGGATCTGAAAGGCAAAAAAGTAGGTGCTATCGTAGGAAGCTCTTTCACAACACAGATGGAACAGTACCTGGATGAAAATCCGGATGCATTTACACTGGAATATCTGGATGGAACTCTTCCGCAGATGCTTGATGAGATCGTCAACGGTCGTGTAGATGCAACTGTAAACGATCCGTCCGCAGCATATTCTAAAGCGCAGGTTGCAGGAATTGAAGACAGACTTCATATTTCTGATGATATTTACAACGGTGGATTCTCCTATTTCCTGTTTGCAAAAACAGACAAAGGACAGCAGATTGCAGATATTTTTGACAAATATCTTCCGGAACTCTATTACAACGGAACTTTATCCGAACTTGCAAAGAAATATCTGGGCAGTGACAGCGGCGTAACCAGCATGGCTGAAAATGGTTTCTTTACAGAAGATACACTGGAAGATTTTCAGGCTGCAAACGAATAAAAAATAATCAATAACAGAGGAGGATCTTATTTATGAAAAAAAGAGTATTGGCACTTATTATGGTAATGGCAATGGCAGGAAGTTTAACAGCAACCGTATATGCGGCAGATGACAGTAGTTCTGAATCCTCTGATGATGTGATTAAAGTGAGGGTTGCCGGATTACCGGAATATAAGCCATATACATATGTGGATGAAAATGAAAATCTTACAGGTTATGACATTGAAGTTCTGAAAGCAATTGACGAAATTGCACCGGAGATTGAATGTGAATTCAGTTACACTCAGTGGGATTCTATGCTACCTGGACTTGATGCTGACAAATATGATGTTGTCACCTGTCAGATTTACAAATCAGATGAACGTGAGGAAATGTATCTGTATCCCAAATATCCTTTCTTATATGCAGGATCTGCGATCATTTCCAATAAAGATGATCCTATGGACAGCTTGGATGATCTGAAAGGCAAAAAAGTTGGAGCAATCGTGGGGGATTCAACAGCAGCTCTGGAAGAAGAATATCTTGAAGAAAACCCTGATGCTTTTACGATAGAGTATATGGATGGAACAACTCCACAGATGCTGGACGGAATTATAAATGGACGAGTAGATGCTACAATAAACGATCCATTTGCGGCCCGTTCCATAGCAGAGGAAGCAGGGATTGCTGACAGACTCTATTTTTCAGATGAAATGTGTGTCGGTGAATTTGCATATTTCCTTCTTGCAAAGACAGATAAAGGACAGCAGATCGCGGATATTATTGATAAATATCTTCCGCAGCTGTATTACAACGGAACACTGGCTGAACTTGCAAAAGAATATCTTGGAAGTGACAGCGGTGTGACAGGTATGCCGGAAAACGGTGTATTTGAAGAGGATACACTGGAAGATTTTCAGGCAAACGAAAAATAAGAAACAATAAAAGACGGTAAAGGAGATGACTCTGATGAGCGAGGTAATGGTGAAATGTTCGCAGGTACATAAATCTTTCGGAGACCTTGAAGTACTGAAAGGAGTTGACCTGGAAGTAAAAAAAGGAGAGGTAGTAGCAATCCTGGGTCCCAGCGGCTCAGGAAAGACTACTTTCCTCAGATGCATTAATTTTCTGGAAAGAGGAGATGCGGGCACGATCAGTGTCAATGGTTTCACAGTTCCATGCAAAGAAGGAACAAAAAAAGAAGTTCTGGAACTCAGAAAAAAGACAGCGATGGTATTCCAGAACTACAATCTTTTCAAAAACAAAACAGTGATCCAAAATGTCATGGAAGGCCTTACCATCGTTCAGAAAGTCAACAAACAGGAAGCATACGAAAGAAGCAAGGCAATGCTTGAGAAAGTAGGTCTTGGACAGAGACTGGATTACTATCCGATCCAGATGTCCGGCGGCCAGCAGCAGAGAGCCGGCATTGCCAGAGCACTTGTGCTGCAGCCGGATGTCATCCTTTTTGATGAGCCAACTTCAGCTCTTGACCCGGAACTTGTAGGAGAAGTACTGGAAACGATGAAAGAGATTGCAGAAACCGGAATTACCATGATCGTTGTTACCCATGAAATTTCCTTTGCCCATGATGTAGCCTCAAAGGTTGTATTTATGGACGGTGGAGTGGTAGTGGAACAGGGAACGCCGGAGCAGGTGATCGATCATCCGCAGAATGAACGTACAAGACAGTTCCTGAAAAAGATAAAAGAGTAGGAGTGAGGAAAGATGAGAGCATTAGATATTCAATATATGTGGCAGTGCCTGCCGGAGATCATGAGAGGTATTCCCTATGCATTGCTGATCGCGGTTGTAGCGCTGATCTTTGGAAGCATTCTGGGACTTGTAACAGCCTTGATCCGTATCTTTAAGATACCGGTTTTGAAACAGATTTCAGCTATTTACATTGCAATTATCAGAGGTACTCCTCTGATGGTGCAGATTCTTGTAACTTATTATGGAATTCCACGACTTCTGGAGTGGGTAAATTACAAATGGGGTACCAATGTAAGCATTAACAGCATCCCTGCTATCTATTTTATGTTTTTCTGTTTTTCACTGTATACAGGTTCTTATATGTCAGAAATGTTCCGAAGCTGTATTCAGGCCGTTGATCCGGGACAGCTGGAAGCCTGCTATTCAGTGGGAATGACAACAAATCAGGGTCTGATAAGAGTAGTACTGCCGCAGGCATTTTCTACAGCATTACCGAATATCGGAAACCAGTTTATCGGACTGATCAAGGATGCTTCTCTTGCGTTTGCAGTTGCAATTCCGGAGATTCTGGGACGTGCGAAGATCGTAGCCGGACGTTCTTCCAAATTCCTTGAGGCATACATTGTTGCAGCGATCATTTATTTCGTGATCTGCACGATCTGCCAATTTGCTCTGGATTACATTGAAAAAAGAAACGGAAAATATACAAGACGTAAATAATGGATTATGACAGGAGTGGTTGGAAATGGGTAAATATGTGGTAACCATCGCAAGACAGTTCGGAAGTCTGGGACGTCCTATTGCAGCTAGAATGTCCGAGATTCTTGGAATTGAGTATTATGACAGAGATATCGTAGACGCAGCTGCGAAAAAAATGAAACTTCCTGTATCGACGATCAGTGATGCAGATGAAACGGTATCTAACGGTCTGTTTCAGATGATGTTCCCTCTGGGACAGAGTGGCATTCGAATGCAGCATGATGTATTTAATACACAGAGGGAAATTATCTTGAACATTGCAGATAAAGGGAGCTGCATCATAGTGGGAAGATGCGCAGATTATATTCTGGAAAGTGCGAAGAATCACCTGAGAGTTTATATTTATGCATCGTATGACCAGCGCTTGAAAAACTGTGTGGAGACGTTAAAGATGACAGAAGAATCAGCGAAACGTATGATCCGTGAAGTAGATAAAGCAAGGGATGCATACCACAGACATTACGCAGGATATGCTCCGGCAGATGTAAATTACAAAGATATCCTGATCGACAGCGGAATGCTTGGAGTGGAAGGAACAGCACAGTATCTGGCAGAGCTGGTAAGAAAGAGATTTGAAATTGAATAAATTTTCAGGAAGCGGACAAAATCAGAGTCCGCTTTTTCCCGTGTTATGAATTCATATTACAAAAAGATGAGGTGACAGACAAATGGAAAAAACAACAGAAAAGCATTTATATTCAATAGGAGAAACAGCAAGAATGATGGGAATATCAGTGCAGCAGCTGCGAAATTATTCCAATGCCGGTCTGCTGACTCCCTATGTGGTAGATCAGGAAAGTGGATACAGATATTATTCCTTTGAACAGTTTCATTACATAGACAGGATCCGTTACTTAAGAAGTCTGGCTATGCCTCTTCCTGACATAGAAGAGATACTGAAAGAAGGAACTGTAGATAAGATGCAGGAACTTCTGGAGAAACAGAAGAAAAGAATCGAGGCAGAAAGAGATCGCATTAATGAGATGTATGAAGATATTGTCTGGTATCAGAAATATTTTTCTTATCTGAAACAATATGATTTTGAAAATGTCCCATATCTTGTACAGTTGGATAAAAGATATATCCTGACAGTAGGTTATGAAGAAGATGATGATGTAGAATCTGTAGAGACCAGACTTGCTACATTAAAGAACAGCGAAGGTCTGAACCAGTCACATTTCAGAAGACAGTATGGATATCTGGCAGACTTTGATGCCCTGTTTCGGGGAGAATTCAAACCTCAGAAATATTTTGTATATCTGAAAGATAAACTCTTTAACCATCCAAATATCATGGAACTCCCGTCAGGAACCTACCTATGTTTCAGATCAAGAATATGTGCCGGAGAATGGGACGTAAATGAATTCAAGAAATACATGAAAAAATATAAAAAGACGGCATATGTCATCGCAAATGAATATGAAGATAATCTGGTAGAATACCACCACTGCCCATATGAGGTCCAGATCCTGCTGGAAAAAGAATAAGAGAAAAAATTAAAAACTCTACTTGACTCTAAAGTTATTTTAGACTTTATGATATACCTGTACAGAAGATATATGATCATAAAGTAAAGATAGGGAATTCCGACAATCATTATAAAAGTGGAGGATCAGGATATGGGAAAAATCAGAGTTTTGAATCAGCAGGAAATTATGTCAGTGCTTGATATGCAGAGTGTGATCGAGGCAGTAAAAAAAGCATTTTATTACAAAAGTCACAGCCAGGCAGAAGTATATCCACTGATATGCAAAATGTATGAAAATGGCGGAGAATTTGACATAAAGAGCGGAGAGTGCGCAGGGGCAGACGTGTTTGGACTGAAACTTGTATGCGGATTTCCGGAAAATGTCAGTCTGGGTCTCCCGAGAAGTAATGGAATGATCGTTGTTTATGATCTGAATCATGGACTGGTACAGGGAATTGTAGATGGTGTTTATATTACGAGAATCCGAACAGGTGCAGCCGCCGGAATCGGTGTAGAGTATCTTGCAAGAAAAGATTCAAAAGTTCTGATGATCCTTGGAGCCGGAAGGATTGTTCCCTCACAGATCGCAGCGACGCTTGAGGTAATGAATGAAATAGAAAAAGTGATCATCTGTAATCCACGCCATCCTGAAAAAGCAGAACAACTGGCAGGAAATATAAAGAAGCAGCTGAAAGAAGAATTTATTTCTCTTTATCAGGGAACAACACATTACGAGGAAATGTTGAAGAAAATAAATATAGAATTTGTGTCTGAAGCATCAGTGCAGAAAGCATGTGCAGAGGCAGACATCATTATTACAGCTACCAATGCCAGAGAGGCCGTGATACAGTCCGAATGGATAAAACCTGGTACACATCTCTCCTGCATGGGCGCTGATATGCCGGTAAAACAGGAGATTGATGAGATGCTGACAGCCAGGGCATCTCTGTTTGCAGATGATATTGAACAGGTCACAACAGTAGGAGAATGCAAAATTGCCTATAAAAAAGATATGATCACAAAAGAGCAGATAACAGAAATCGGAAAGGTGATCGCAGGACAGGGAACACTGGGAATTGAAATACTTGAAGCATTGCCAGATGTGGATGCTATTTATGTTCCGGTAGGCGGCGGAGGAATGATCGCGGGAATCGCCATTGCAGTAAAAGAAATATCTCCGGATACCAGAGTAATCGGAGTGGAACCGGAACATATGAATGCAATGTATCGTTCTTTTCATTCAGGGAAAATTGAAATAATTAAAAGGATTCCATCGGTTGCAGACGGACTTGGCGGAGTTTCCCCGTGTGTTCTCCCTTATGAAATTGTGAGCCGCTATGTGGATGATATGATTACTGTCTCAGAAGAAGAGATTAAAGAAGCGACCAGACTGATCCTGCAAAGAACAAAAATGCTCGCAGAACCATCAGGAGCAACTGCACTTGCAGGTCTGCTTTCCGGAAAAGTTTATACAGGAAAGAAAAATGTGTGTATTGTTTCCGGCGGAAATGCAGAACCAGAAGTGCTGGCAGAAATATTAAGTTCAGTGTGCTGTAAATGAATCGATAAGAAACTGTAATTCATAAGGGCAGTATCGGAAATCTTCCAGATTGTCTTCGTATTCATCAGCAATGACAAACGGTGGTACCTTGTGATCAGGGAAAATCTTTCTTAAGGGACTGAGATCAAGTTCATCCAGATGGCGCAGGCGGAACGTGCAGCAGAAATAATCTCCTTCAGGGAGAACAGAAATATCTTCTTCTTTATATTGGGAAGGGAGTTGTGCAAGATAGATAAAATGCTTGTACGGCTCCCATTTTTTATCTAAAACAGAAGAATAGGGAAGAAAATAACCAAACTGCCGCAGGTAACTGGCACCGTATCTGGAATATTGGGTTTTCAGACTGGTAAGACGTACTTCAGTGGCTTCTATATCAACAGGAGAGGAAGAGATATCGGTACTGAGAATGAAGCGCTGTTTCAGATGTCTGATATGGGGATGCTGATTACAGGTATCACCGGTATAATATCTGAAATAACTGGAATACCATTCCAGATCCTGTTTCTTTTTCTGAAGAAGCTGTATCTGATGTTCAAGATTTACGGCCTGCTCAGAAAGAAATTCAGCGATGGCAGCAGGAGAACTGCTGGAAATCAGTTCACGTATCTGAGGAAGAGGAAGATCAAGACTTCGCAGATATTTGATCCGGTCAATGATATGAAACTGATGAAATGCAAAATAACGATATCCGCTTTGTTCATCAATATATGCAGGCGTGATCAGACCGTCGTTAGAGTAATTACGCAGAGTCTGAATGGAGACACCGGTAATCTTTGATGTCTCACCGATGGAATAAAGTTTATTTTCAGGCAATCTTCAACACCTCGATTTTCTTACGCAGGGGAACTGCTTTCATAGCAAAAGCTTTCTTTCGTTCGTCGCTGTCTCCGGGATAGCCGTTTTCGTACATGCATGCCAGCCGGTCAAGTGCTTTGGGGGACGGATTTACATCGTGGACGCGTGTATACTGACCGATACGAAAGCTGAAAAGTTCTCGAATATCATCCTGGTATTCGTAATCTTCATAAGTTTTTCCGCAATGTTCATAATCGTAGAAAAGTGCCTCTTCAAAGTGGAAATCATAGGCTTGTTTCAGTAATCTGTGCTGTTCATCCTTAGTGTGATACATTGCCATTTCAAAAAGAGCAGCACCAACAGGAAGTTTACAGAGATCAACAGGGGAAGAAATATGTGTTCCGCCATCAGAAGTACCTGCATTGGAATAGTCACAGCAGATATTGAAATCATCCGGTGCCAGAGAAGAGTGGAGTTCGACCACATCGTTGAAAAGCTGATATGCAGCGTCCGGATCAGCAACTGTTCCCAGACCGTGGCGGAGAAGAAAACCACGTCGAAATAAAGATTCTCCTTTGGGAAGATATGAATTTTCCGTATCTTCAACGGAATAATAGTTCCATGCATTCTTATAGCAGAGTTCCATGATTTTTGCATCAGATATATTCTTACAGCCGGAATTTTCCTGATATCCGGAGAAGAAATCAGCCGAAATTTCAGAATCGATCAGATCCAGGCGCAGGCATTCTCCGATATCAAACCATGCCTGCTCTACACCATCAGACAGAGCAAGTGTGAACCAGTGAAATGCTGCATTAAAATCTTTCAGGCGATAATGGTAACGTCCGAAAAGATATCGCTGCACAGGGGTGATCGGTGGATGATCAATCCAGTATAAAGTATCTGTAAGAGCAATTGCATGTTCTGCTTCTGTATAAACACTCATAAGTATTCTCCTCCCGACTATAAAATAAATTTGCGGATAAACTTCATTTGATTAAACTGTGAAGTGAATGATTTTGTCCGATTGATCTATAGTGAATATATTGAATAATAGAAAGAATATTCGATATTAAAATCCCTTCAGTGCACACGGACCCAGAGAACACTGCGGGCAGCCCTGCTGCCAGTCATGGATATTTTTTCCTTCAAGATAGGCATCGCATCTTTTCTTATCAATAGTCCCGTCCGGAGAAATAGCTCCGGATGGACAATTCATGATGCATACCTTACATTTTCCATTCTGATGAAACAGGCAGTACTGATGATCCGTACGTCTGGTAGGCGTAATATACGCGTCAGTGACAAGACTATTCATTCTGCCTAGACAGCCTCTTTTGGTGATCAGCAGATGATTCAGTCCAAAAGTCCCGATCCCTGCGATTACGGCATTGGATTTATGTCCCCATCGTGCAGTTTTGGATACGTGGTCAAAATTCTCAGTAGGTGGTTCAGTGACACTATGGTAGCCTTTCAACTCAAGAAGATTCTGAACCTGGCGCATGATATGATCCAGCAGTTCATTGGTATGCATATAGGCATCAGACCAGACGCTGGAGGTTTTGCACTCACCTTTAATATCTTTATAGATTACTTCTGAATAAGGCAGAAACAGCACAAGCACAGTCTGCGCTCCATTCAGCATATCTCTGGGATGGATCTGGGGATTTCCGATCAGATCATCTAACTGATCATAAAGAGGATCAGATGCACTGGCAAAACCAATCACCGGTTCACGGTAATAAGCAGATTTCGGGTGATTTTTTACCATTACACAGATCAGTTCCCGTATTTCTTCCTCTAATGTCATGGGATCACTTCCTTAAAATAAATATGAATCTATTATATAATCTGTTCTTGGGATAGAGTCAAGGGAAAACCAGACTTGGCATCTGTACAAAAAAGCGGACTTTTAATCCGAAAAACCAGAATAATGTACAAAAACAGAGCAAAAAAACTATTAAAATCAGGGTTGACTCTCATTCTGAGATAAGGTTTATCTTGTATGCAAACAGTAATAAATAAAACAGATCAGGAGGCAGACCGATGAAAAAAACAATAAAGAAAGTAGTTGTAGCAGGTGGTGGACTCATGGGAGCTGGGATCAGCCTGATGTTTCCGGAGTATGGGATTGAGACAGTCCTTTACAGTGTAGCAGAGAAAGATTTTGATAAAGCAGGAAAAGTGATTGATAAAAGTCTGGCAGCACTGGTTGAGAATGGACGTCTGACCAGTCAGACTGCAGAAGAGATAAAAGAAAAGATCCAGTTTACAGTAGATAAGAAATGTTTTCAGGACGCAGATCTGGTCATCGAAGCAATTCCGGAGATTATGGATCTGAAAAAGAATTTCTATGAGGAAATATCAGAACTTGTACCAGAAGATACGATCCTGGCAAGCAATACATCCGCAATCTCAGTAAATCAGCTCAGCGAATTCGTAAAATTCCCGGAGAGATTCTGCGGAACTCATTTCCTGAATCCGCCCCATATCATTCCACTGGTAGAGATCACAAAAGGGGATAAAACAGATCAGACAGTATGTAAAACTCTCTACACTCTCTTCAAAAATATGGGAAAAGAACCTGTACTTCTGAAAAAAGATGTAAAAGGATTCCTGTCCAACAGACTTCAGTTTGCGCTGCTTCGTGAAGCAACCTATCTGGTAGAACAGGGGGTGGCAGATCCGGAAGATATCGACCGCACGATCAAATACGGAAATGGATTGCGCTATACCTGTTCCGGTCCATTCAAAATCGCGGATCTGGGAGGCTTGTCTGTCTTTAATTCTGTGGCAAAATATTTATATTCAGATCTGTCTGATGAAAAAAGTGAAAATCATCTTCTCAATGAGCTGGTGCAAGAAGGAAATAACGGAATCTCCACAGGAAAAGGGTTTTATGAATATCAGGAATCAGATCTGGCTGATGAGGAGAAAACAAGGGATGCAATGATTCTTAGTATTTTAAAAACAGAAAAGGAGCTGCTGGCGTAAATCGTCTAGAAGCTCCAGATAATTGCTGATGATTTTATTGTGGTGAAAATTTCGGCGGCTTCTGATCTGACTGATGTTCACCGATAAGTTTTTCCATCCACACCATGTTATACCAACGGTGAAATTTATATCCACATTTATAGAATTCTCCAACAAGACGGTAGCCCATATGACTATGGAATTCTACGCTGTTTTTGTCAAGGTATTCGTCTTCTTTTGGGGGATAGGCGATGCAGGCATTCATATTCAAGATTCCCATATCCTGCAGGGCATTTTCAAGTGCATCGTGCAATTTGCGGCCGATACCACGATGTTTAATGTTCTGGTCAACGTAGATAGAGGTTTCTACTGCCCAGTCATAGGCTGGCCTGTCGTGAAAAGGACTGGCATAGGCATATCCGAGAAGTTTTCCGTTTTCTTCAGCAACCAGATAAGGATATTTTTGTAAGGTATGTTCAATACGGGAGATAAATTCCTCTGTAGAAGGAACTTCGTATTCAAAAGTAATTGCAGTGTTTTTTACATAAGGAGTATAAATATTCAGGAGTGCCTGTGCATCTGCTGCAGTGGCGGTACGAATGATGATAGAATCGTTAGTGTTCATTAAAATATGTTCCTTTCTGTTTCATATATAACTGCTGGTGTTATTAACCAGATCAGGTAATATCCCGGCGAAGCGTGTTACTAGGCATGGAGTGAACGGTAACCATTTACCCGCCTGACTATAGAAAAATTCAGAAAAATCTTGACTTAAAGTTAAGTTTATGCTGTATGATAAAAAAGAAGATTCTGTAAGCAATTATCTGATTCTACAGTACAAATTCTGAATTTTAAGGACAGTATATAACTGCCGGGGGGAAGAGTCAATATCGGAAAGAAGATATCCCGAAATCTATTATAACAGGAGGAAGAACGATGGACAGAATAAAGAAAAACTTTGGCTTTGGATATATGCGTCTGCCAATGCTGGAGAATGGTGAAGTAGATAAAGAGCAGACATGTAAGATGGTTGATACATTTCTGGAAAATGGATTCAACTATTTTGATACAGCCCATGGATACCTGACGGTAAGAGTGAAATGGCGATCAAAGACTGCCTGTCAAGCAGACATGACCGCAGTGAATATGTTCTTACCAATAAACTTACTCAGGCCTATTTTAACAAGCAGGAGGATATCCGTCCGTTCTTTGAAAGCCAGCTGGAGATCTGTGGGGTAGATTATTTTGATTTTTATCTGATGCATGCACAGTCTGCTGAGATTTTTCAGCATTTTAAGAAGTGCCATGCTTATGAGACTGCACTTCAGTTAAAAGAAGAGGGAAAGATCAGACATTTCGGTATTTCTTTCCATGACAGAGCAGAGGTTCTGGAAGAAATTCTGAAAGAATATCCGCAGATTGAGGTTGTACAGATTCAGTTTAATTATCTGGATTATGAGGATCCGGCAGTCCAGAGTCGAAAGTGTTATGAGGTCTGTCGTAAATATGACAAGAAAGTACTTATCATGGAACCTGTAAAGGGCGGAAATCTGGTAAAACTTCCTGAGGATGCGAAGAAAATCCTGGATGATCTTCACGGCGGCAGTCCTGCAAGCTATGCACTTCGTTTTGCAGCCGGATTTGATGGAGTACTGATGGTTCTTTCTGGTATGAGTAATCTGGAACAGATGATGGATAACATCAGTTTTATGAAAAATTTTGAGCCGTTGAATGAGAAAGAGCTGGAAGCAGTACATCAGGTGGCTGATATTTTTCATCAGAAACATATGATTCCGTGTACAGCCTGTCGTTATTGTGTTGCAGGATGCCCAAAGCATATTTCTATTCCGGATCTTTTCTCCTGTATGAATGCGAAGATGGTATTCCATGACTGGAACGCAGATTATTATTATAATACGGTACATACAGCCAGAAATGGAAAAGCTTCTGAGTGTGTAAAGTGTGGAAAATGTGAAAAAGTATGTCCGCAGCATCTGAAGATCAGAGAGATCCTTGAAGATGTGGCAAAAGAATTTGAAAAGCCTCAGCAGTCTGAGAAATAAGAGATAAAGAAAAAAGCCTTCCGAACTATATTGGTGTAATCAAAGAATATAGTTCAGGAGGTTTTTTTGAGCAAAAATAAGACAGGTGATTATTCATCAAATTCGGCAGTTACGATAAATCCTCTTGGTGTATGTTCAATGTTTCTTACGATACCTTTTCGGGATTTAATACGCTGGGCATTCGGATAACAGCCGGACATGGCAACAGCCGGCTCAATAATATAGCTGTAATTCATAAAAGACTGATATTCTGAAATTTCTATTTCATCGCCAATCTCGATTAATCCCTGACGTTCCATTTTAAATTTTTCCTGACGCATATGCTACCTTCTTTCTGAAAAATGAAAATGCTCCGCAAAATGATTCAACTTATTGATTTTGACAATTGAAGCAGAGGATTTATCTGATTTGGTTAAATCCTGTATTCGGAATATAGTATACCATGATTTTATTCGTCTGATATAAAAATGTAATATAAAATGAAAAATAAATTAAAAAGTACTTGAATACGTAGGATTGAGCATATATAATAATAGCGACCTATTACGTTTACGGATAAATGCCAGAGTTGCGGGAAAGAGCAGAAGTCTGGCATTTATTTTTATCTCTTTATATTGATGCAGAAAGGAGGCAATGAATGCGGACGATTGTCATTTGTGATGATGTTGAGATCGAGAGACTTCTTTTGAAGGAAATATTGTGTCAGTATTTTGAAGAAATAAATGAGGAGATTTCTATTATAGAGTATGATTCGGGAGAGACATTGGTAGCTGATGTAGAAGAAGGTTACGTTGACATGGAACTTCTGTTTCTGGATATTTATATGAAGAAGCTTAATGGAATGGAAACTGCCCGAAAATTGCGTCAGTTACAGTGCAGGGTTCCGATCATATTTCTGACAGCTTCGCCTGATTATGCAATAGAGAGTTATGAAGTACAGGCATCAGGATATCTGCTGAAACCATTTTCAGAAGAGAAGCTGATGAAAATCCTGAATATGATACTCAAGACTGATATGAAGAGACGTGTTGCGATCAAGAGCAGACGCCAGTACCGTTATCCCTACACGGATGATATTGTATATATTGAAAGCAATAAGCATAATGTTATCCTGCATCTGGCGGATGGATCAGAGATTGTAACAGTAGACAAGCTGGTAGAGCTTGAGAAGAGAATCAATGAGAAACGTTTCCTGCATTGTCACCAGAGTTATCTGGTAAATATGGATTACGTTATGGATGTGCAGAATGATTTTATCATGAAAGATGAAAGCATTGTGCCTATCCGCGTTCGCGGACGGAAAGAAATGCTGGATCTTTATTATAATTATTTTGTAAGCCATTTTACGGATCGGTAGATATAAAACGCGGCGACATTTTTGCAAAATAAATTGAAGAATTTGCACAAAACTAAAAAAGTGAGAAAAAGCTGATATAATACAGGCTAAGGTACAACTGATATAAAAAAGGGCAGAGGTGCTGGGAACGGGGAATGCAAGAGACAGCGCTATTAGCCCGATCAGCTGGCATACCTGACCTATTATCAAAATATGTGAAAAGTGTGTGTGTAAAAGTGTGTGTTAATGTGTAAAAAATCCCCACTGGAATTCAATGTTTCCTCGGCATTGAGTTTCAGTGGGGATTTTTTGCCTTTATTCGATTTAGTTCTGATCAGATTCTGAAGCCTGGTCGTCAGGATTATCAGCAACAGTACTGCTATCGGCAGTGTTGCTGTCGGTTGTACTATCGGTAGTACTTGCATCAGAATCATCTGATAGTGCAAGTTCAAGAGAAGTATCTGCAAAGAATGTATTGGCATTATACAGGTATAGAACTTCCTGAACATTTTCCACCTGTATAAGCTGTTCAAGATCACCATAGTAATAACGCGGATCGATCATTACGATTTTGCGGTAGTGCTGTGCAAGAAAAGGAACAAAACTGTTAGCGTAGGAATCCTTCAACACAAGCAGTGTGGTGTCTGTTTCTGTCGGAGTGCTGATTTTTATCTGAGCGTGATTACCGCCGAAAAATAATGCATATTTATCTCGGGTGTCCAGTTTCTCTGTATCATAGAAACTGGCAGTTTTTTTCTGTTCATCAACATAATTGACTACGGATGAAAGCGTATTTTCGCCGGTCGGGAGAAATACATCGATTTCATCTGTTTCACCGGAGCGGAAGCCGCTTTTGGCAGATAAGGTCCCCTGGAAAGTACGTGTAACAGGTGCCTTGTCATATGTATCAGAGGAGGTATCAATTCCCATTTTTTCTGCGGCCTGCAGATATGCATAATAGGCACCCTGAGTGGTCCAGTGATGATCTGTATGATAATAAAGGTCTTCCATTTTATGATCTTTAAATGTATTACGGACATCAATGAAAGTCACACCAGCCTGAGTCAGAGAATCAGACAGGTTGTTCAGCCAGGAATTCTGATCCTGAACAGGGGCAAAAGCCGGAAGTTTATTACTCAGGATATTGACTGAGTTTGGGGCGATCAGTGCATATTGTTTCAGATCAGAATGTTTCTGCGCAAAATTGGTCATTGCTTTTACAGTGGCATTATATTGTGCCTGGTCAGGAGCCTTGAATTCTTCCATAAGATAGCCGGACTTGCCAAGATATACGCCGTTGGCTTCTACCTTTCCCATGAGACGGTCTGTTCCTGCCTTCAATGTGATCCACAGATCACGGAGAGGGAACTGATCATTTTCGTAGGTTTCAAATTGCTTCTCAAATCCGCCGGAAGCTATCTGACCTATATTCAAATCCGGGTTGGAAGCAAGTACACGGTTTTCCTTTTCGGAAAAGCCTCTGTCTGGAAGTATGATACTGATAATAAGTACAGCCAGAGGAACGAACAGAAACAAAAGTCCCATTCTGTGAAAGAATAACCGATAATTTCTTAATGATTTTTTCATACTGTTTACCTTCTAAAATTTTGCATATAAAAATGGTGTGTAGGAGTTGTAAACCATATAGGCAACGGATAGTGCAAACAGGATAAGGTTTACAGCAAGTGCAACAGCAGGTCTGCGTCTGAGAAGACGTCTGAAATACTGATAAGGTGTAGGACGACATGCAAGAATACTGATCAGAAGCAGAATAAATCCTGTCTTGAAATAATAGAGCGCCGTACTGTCTATGAAACCTGTTGCACCGATTCCGAACATGGTTCCCAGATAATGGCCCAGTGCGCCAAAATCAGTCTGACTGAAAAATACCCAGCCGATCATAATCACAAGCATAGTATAGATTGTGCAGAGCCATCCTGGCATACGTTTCAGAGTATCTTTAAGTACAAACTTTTCGAGAAGCAGGAAGAGCCCATAATAAACACCCCACAATACAAAATTCCAGCTTGCACCGTGCCAGAGGCCTGTAAGTGCCCAGACAACAAGGATATTGCGGATCTGTTTCAGTGTGGATACACGATTTCCGCCAAGTGGAATATAAATATAATCTCTGAACCAGCTTCCAAGGGAAATATGCCAGCGTCTCCAGAATTCAGATACGCTGGTTGACAGATATGGATAGTCAAAGTTCTTGTTGAAATCAAATCCAAGCATTTTTCCAAGACCAATAGCCATATCTGAATAACCGCTGAAGTCAAAGTAAAGCTGCATGGTGTAAGTCAGAATACCGATCCATGCAGTAAGTACAGACATCTGAGAATGACCGCAGATCGCTGCATACAACGCTGACAGATTATCTGCCAGAAGAACCTTCTTTGCAAGACCTTTGACAAAAAGTTCTGCACCGATACCGAATCTCGAAATATTGATAATGCGGCGATTCAGCTGCTCTTCAATATCTGCATACCGGACAATAGGTCCTGCGGATGTATAAGGGAACATTGTGCTGTACACTGCAAAAGTAAGGAAGTTTTGCTGTGCATTGACCTTGCTCAGATAAACATCAAAGAGATAGGAAAGATTTCGGAAAGTGTAAAACGATAGACCTATTGGCAGCGAGAGTTCCGGATGGGAAATGTGAATGCCGGTAATTCCCCCGATCGTATTAAGCAGAAATCCATAATATTTAAAGAATACAAGGACTGCAAGGTTCACAATGATCGCAAAAATCAGATTAACCTTCTGCTTTTTGTCGTCGTAATATAAACGTTCCAGTTCTGTACCCATATAATAGTTAAATACACTGGAAAACAGCATAAGGATCACATACACAGGTTCTCCCCACGCATAAAAAATCAGACTGCCTAAGAAAAGCAGCAGATTTTGAAGCTTTCTCGGTACCAGATAATAGATCAGCATAAAAACCGGAAGAAAGCAGAATATAAAAAAGATGCTATTAAATACCATATTATAAGTTCTCCAATCTGGATGTTATCCGGGATACTATATTAAGGAAAGGAATGCGCTGCGCCATTTTTGTGCATCGGCTCCACACATATAATAGACATAGTTTCCCTTCTTACCTACTGCTGCATTATTTAAAAGAGCCATCTGATCTGTGCCGTATCCTTCGAATACCTGTTTCTGGCTGGAAAGATGAGAATTGGCACTTTCAAGCAGCGTCGCTGCCTGAGCATTATCCCTTGCTTTCATAACACAGATTTCCTCCACTGCCATAGGGGAGGCCGCTTTGTAGAAGAAATAGCCGTCAATGCTGCGGTCATCGGTCTGATAGTAGTGTTTCAGATCTGTACGGTTTTCCTGATTCAGTGAAGTGATGGCTGAATCCTGTTCCATGCTTTGTGCGATCGTGTCCATTGGTATATTTTTGGCACTGTCGGAAGTATAAAGGACAGTGAGATATACTGCCAGGAAAATAACAAGACCGCTTTTTATTATAATATGAAGATATTTTTTCATGCCTGTAACCCCGCTGTCTGTGCCATATGAGAAAGCCATTTCGGATAATAGTCCTGAATTACATGTTCACCGTCTGGTTCATACAGATTTTCAGAACTGCTTTCTACAATAGATGTATTGTCAATAAAGGTACAGCCCATTTCCTGACAGAGACTTACAAGTCCTTCATTGTAATCGGAATAATAGCCAAGGTCAGGAGTTTGTGCGATTGCCTCGTCCGTAATGGGCAGGATGCAGTTAATATAAATTGGGACATCTGGCAGTGCAGTCTGAATTTTCTTTATCTGTGCTTTGTAGGCATCGATAAATTCTGAGGCAGCGGATCCATATATTTCAAGATCGTTGGAACCGAAAGCCATAAATACATGGGTCGGGTTCAGACTGATTGCAGTGCTGATCTGGTCATCGGCAGCGCCTACATTCAATCCTCGCTTGCTGACTACGACGTCTGTATCCAGGTATCCATATTCTACGATAGATTCCGTGATAGAATCACCGATGATGACACTGCCCGCGAATGCCTGACGGATTTCAATATCACTTAATACAGCAGTGTCCGAATCTGCTGTACTGTCAGCTGAATCGGAAGAGGCAGCAGTCTGATTAAGATTCTGGAGCTGCTGCTCTGTCTGAGAAATATCCGCACTCTCCAGAGCCTGAAGACGGGCTACATTTTCCTTACAGACAGAATCATCCCCGTGGCTGTGCGTGCTCAGGAATATGAAGGCACCGGCAAGTATAACACCAGCAGGGATTAAAAACAAAATTTTATTCATTGGTTGCTTTTTCAAAGTAAATCCTTCCCAGAGCCTGGAATCTGTGCAGGCTCTTGTGGGGAAATTCCCCATTTTATGACATATTTCGAATCTATTATAATACGACAGGAAAAAACTTCAAGCAAAAATTCACAAAATTTACACAAAGTCGTTCAGTTGTATGTGGACGGGCAGACAGAAAGGGGGTATACTTCTTTTTAAGAAGTAATTCATACAGTCAGGAGGGAATACTTGTGGGAAAAAGAGTCTCGAAAATTTTTAGGGGGGAGATCATTTCGTCAGTTTTTTATCTGGCGTTTGGCCTGTGTCTGATCCTGATACCAGATCAGACTGTGAATATCATCTGTAAGATTATATTTGGTCTGGTGATGATTGCAGCAGGGATTTACCATATTGTGATTTATGCGGCAGAGAAAGAGAAAGCGACGATCCTGGATTTATTTACAGGTGTAATTGTTATGGTGCTGGGCGTTTTTCTTTTTTTTACACCGCAGATAGTGATTAAGATTCTTCCTTATTTATTAGGTGCTTTTGTGTTGGTTGACAGTATCTGGAAGATTAAGGGAAGCTACAGACTGAAGAAAGCGGAAAGAGGACGCTGGAAAGCATTATTTATCGGCAGCGTGATCTTCATTGTGCTTGGTATTTCCATGCTGTTTTATTTTTTCCTGGGTGTAAAGAAGATGATTCTGTTTTCTGGAATTATTCTGGCTGCGGATGGTGTGGCGGATATCGTATTTCTGGTCATGCTTCGTACAGGAATGAGAAAGTCAGAGAAACTTCAGACTGCGGGAGAGATGGAAGAGACAGATTACGACAGGTTTACAGAAAGTAAAGCAGAAGATAAAGAAATTGCTGTACCGGAGAAGGAGAAACCTGCAGTCGATGAGCGTCCAGCGGCAGATACAGAAATTCAGACTTCAGAGACCAGACTGGAAGAAGAAACTGTTCAGACTGCGGATGCGGCAGATGCGGGTACTGTTCTGGAAGGACAGGTGAATAAGACAGAAGAAGATGTGGAGAGTCCGGGAAGAGAAATCAGGGAAATGTTGAATAATCACGACGAACCACTGGAAGAATGGAAGGATTGAGTGAAGCATGCAGGAACAGACACCAATTGTACTCATGAATTTTTCCGGAATCTATAAGGAAGAAGAATTCTGGAAAAAAAGACAGGTGTCCTGGATTGAGGTTCAGGATATTTGTGGAACTAATTGCTATTGTGATGACGAAGCAATTGCAGAGATCAACAATAAAACAGAAAATTATTCGGTTGCCGGAATTCATTTTATCGATTCCGGCAATTATCACTATATGACAAGACTTTGGCTTGCGGGAATGGAAGAGCCTTTCATTCTGCTGGTCTATGATAATCACACAGATATGCAGCCGCCTGCTTTTGGCGGTATTTTGTCCTGCGGAGGGTGGATCGCAGCGTCTCTGGAGGAGTTGGAGTATCTGAAACATGTGATTCTTATCGGACCGGATGAAGCAGCTTACGGGCAGGTAGAAGAAAAGCTGAAAGAGAGAGTGACATTTCTTTCCAGAGAGAGACTTCAGGAGATGACTGCGACGGAGATAAATGCTTTTCTCAGAGATTCGGTCACCAGAGAGTGTAACTGGAGCAGGTCTGAGAATTATTTGCCGTTGTATATTTCTATTGATAAGGATGTGCTCTGTAGTGAAGATGCACAGACTACGTGGAGTCAGGGAGATATGCATCTGGAAACGTTGCTGTCCGGTGTACAGACAGTACTGGAATGTGCAAAAGAAACCGGGGGAAGGATTGCAGGTGTGGATATCTGTGGAGAAGCGGATGCAGAGGCTTTACATGAGAATGAAGCGAATGACTTTGCAAATGAGAAGCTGCTGAAGATTTTGACAGCTTATACAGAATGTGAATGTATGGAAAAATGAGAAAGGCGGATTGTGAATATCCGTTTGATTCAGATATAGAGAGGATTTGAGAAATGCATAATGAATTATTGCATATAGGACCGCTGACTGTTTACGGATATGGTTTTATGATTGCCATGGGTGTCCTGGCAGCATGGTTTGTGGCGGAGCAGAGGGCACGTAAACTGAATCTTGCGTATGAACATATTTTTTATCTTGTGGTGTGGTGTGCTATTGGGGGATTTGCATCTGCGAAGATCCTGTTCTGGATCACCAACTGGCGGGAGTTTCTTCAGAATCCGAGGCAGTTGATCAGTTCAGACGGGTTTGTAGTTTACGGTGGGATCATTGGAGGAATTCTGGTGGGATGGCTGTATTGTATGATAAAGAAGCTGAAATTTCTGGAATACTTTGATCTGATGATGCCGTCAATCGCGCTGGCACAGGGATTTGGCAGGATTGGATGTTTCCTTGCAGGCTGCTGTTATGGAAAGGAGACCTCAGGAGCACTGGCGATTACTTTTACAAATTCGGATTTTGCACCGAATAATGTTCCTCTGATACCGACGCAGATTTATTCCAGTGTTCTGGATTTTGTTCATTTTTTGCTGTTGCTTTATGTGGCGAAGCATAAAAAAACAGACGGGCAGGTGGCTGCGTGCTATCTGATTTTTTATAGTATAGGAAGATTTGTGATTGAATTCTTCAGAGGTGATATTGAGAGAGGAAGTGTGGGTATACTTTCTACTTCACAATTTATCAGTATTTTTACGGCGGCAGCCGGAGTGGCATTGCTGACTGCAGCCAGGGTAACGAAAAAGCAGTATTGCAACTAAAATAAAAATTGGTATAAAAAATGAATACTGCACATATCATGTATAAAAAATTACGGGAGGACAGCAATGTTCGGACCTGACGATTTTGAGATGCAGATACAGCAGGAGGAAATCCCCGGCATTCAGCCTGAGCCGTCTATACCACCGGCACAGGATGAACAGTACGGGGATTTTATTGTGAAACACGGACAAAATACAGGGGGAGATTACGAAAACAGACCAGATGCACAATTTCTTCCTGTTAATGAAATGTTTGGAATTTTATATGTTCCGTTGAATGAAATCGGACCGTTGGAAATTAATTCATATACGTATGCGTCGCTGCCAAAATGTTATACATTTATGGATGTGGATGCTTTGAATGCGTCCGGAATCACCAGGTTAAATAATCATCCTTATTTGAATCTGCAGGGAGAAGGAACTGTTATCGCAGTAATAGATTCCGGAATCGATTATATGAATTCAATATTTCGCAGCGGTGATGTGAGCCGGATCGCATATATCTGGGATCAGACTATCATAGGCGGAGAAGATGAAAGGGTTCCTTATGGAAAAGTTTTTACCAGAGAGGATATAAATCGTGCGTTAATTGATGAGAATCCGCGGGAAATCGTGCCATCTGTGGATGAAAACGGACATGGTACAGCTATGGCAGGGCTGGCAGCCGGGAATTTTGTCCCTGCCGAAAATTTCTCAGGAGCAGCACCAAAAGCAACGATCATTGTGGTTAAATTAAAAACGGCGAAGTCTTATCTGCGGGAATTTTATCAGTATCCGCCTCAGGCAGAGGTGTTTCAGGAGAATGATATTATGTTGGGAATCTCTTTTGCTGTAAAGATGGCCAAGTCGATGGGAATGCCGATTTCTGTTTGTCTGGGACTGGGCACAAGTCAGGGAGCACATATTGGAGACAGTGAACTGAGCAGATATGTGGATTATATTAATGAAGATTCTCAGGTGTCGGTGTCTGTAGCTGCAGGAAATGAAGGCGCTGCCCAGCATCATTATACAGCAGAATTGAATGGAGGCAGAAATCAGAATATTGTGGAATTACGTATCGCAGAGGGGGAACAGGGATTTTCGATGGAATGCTGGGGCGATCCGCCGGATGATTACGGAATATCTGTTCAGTCACCTGCAGGAGAAACTTTGTATGTGAGTAGTTCTCTTGGTGCAGGAACACAGGAATTAAGCTTTAATTTTGTGGAAACAAAGGTGTTGATCAATTATGTGAGAATGGAACGGCTGACAGGAAAGCAGTTGATCTATTTTCGCTTTTTTCATCCGGCAGCGGGAATATGGAAGATAAATGTCAGCAAAAAGGAGGGACCGGGCAGCAGATTTCATATGTGGCTCCCTGTTCAGGGGCTGATCTCTCCGGATACTTATTTTCTGGAGTCGACTCCTTATACTACAGTTACTGCTCCGGGAGATTCGACCAGAAGTATTACTGCGACAGCTTATCAGTATCGGGACAACAGTCTGTATTTTCAGGCAGGGAGAGGCTTTACTCCGAATAATCAGGTGACACCGGATCTGGCAGCACCAGGGGTGGACCTGATCATTCCATTGTCCGGAGGAGCGTTTGGGAAAGCTTCAGGAAGCAGTCTGGCGGCGGCGATTACTGCAGGGGCAGCTGCATTGGTGCTGGAGTGGGCGATTGTGAGGGGAAACATTCCTTATGCTTCGGGGAATACTGTGAAGTTTTATCTGCAGAAAGGGGCAGTCAGGGAAGAGCAGATGGAGTATCCTAATCCAGGATGGGGATATGGGAGATTGGATTTGTATCATACGTTTGAGGTTATCAGTTAGTTTTTTTGACAGGGGGACGCGTAGAAAAATAGTTCATTTCGTATGCAGTTTCGGACATTAAGATATTCTAAGTTGTTCAAAATCTGCTAAGGGCATGAGGCATCAAGGTCAAACTCGCTTCGCTCAGACAGTGACCCTGATGTCTCATAACGCAGATTTTGACCAGCTAAGAATATCTAAATATCCTGCAAATGCATACGTAATGAACTATTTTTCTACGCTGTTTTTTACCAAATCAAGTAAGTCCCCTGCTTCAATTGTGAATATCTGTTTGACTAGTGTACCAACAAGTTGATTTCTTGAACAATCTCGCGTCTAAATTTCTTATTTCCGCGTTGTCGTCGGTCGCCGTAGCCATAGTGGTAAGTCTGTGGTTAAAATAGTTACCAAATTTACAGGATAAATATTGTATAGTTTTAAAACAAAAATTATTAGGCGGCCTAATTGTTTTTTAGAGCAAAAAATGTTACAATATACAAAAGAATTTGGGAGGCAATTATGAAGAGAGGCAGTATTTTTGAAACTGACGGAATCCCCCGCATGAGTGAGGCTTTACCGCTTGCCATGCAGCATGTCGTAGCCATGATCGTGGGCTGTGTTACACCGGCGATCATTGTTTCTGGAGCAGTTCCGGGCGGACTTTCCAGAGAGGACCAGGTTATCCTGATTCAGTCAGCACTGGTCATTGCAGCATTATCAACTTTGCTTCAGCTGTTTCCAATTGGTGGAAAGGCGAAATTTGCAATCGGCTCAGGCTTGCCTATTATCATGGGTGTCAGCTTTGCTTATGTGCCAAGTATGCAGGCGATAGCGGAATCGTACGGCATAGCAGCGATCATGGGCGCGGAGATCGTTGGTGGTATCGTGGCAGTTGTCATGGGTATGCTGGTTAAGAAGATTCGGGTGTTCTTCCCACCGTTGATCACAGGAACGGTTGTATTTACCATTGGCCTTTCCCTGTATCCGACAGCTATTAATTATATGGCAGGTGGTACCAGCAATCCGGACTATGGTTCCTGGCAGAACTGGACAATCGCATTTTTTACACTGATCGTGGTTACAGCATTGAATCATTTTGGTAAGGGTATCTGGAAACTGGCTTCTATCCTGATCGGTATTATCGTGGGATATATAGTTTCTATTCCGTTTGGAATGGTAGATTTCTCAAGCATTGGCGAGGCCGGTGTCTGTCAGCTTCCGTCTCTGATGCATTTCGGAATTAAGTTCGAGCCGTCTTCTTGTGTCGCAATTGGAATTTTGTTTGCTATCAACTCTATTCAGGCGATAGGTGATTACTCAGCAACGACTATCGGTGCCATGGACAGAACTCCGAAGGATGATGAACTTCAGAGAGGTATTGTAGGATATGGTATTTCCAACGTTGTAGGTGCATTTCTCGGCGGACTTCCGACTGCTACATACAGCCAGAACGTAGGTATCGTTACAACCACGAAGGTTATCAACCGCTGGGTACTGGGACTTGCAGCAGCAATTCTCGGCGTGGCAGGTTTGGTTCCGAAGTTTTCAGCAATCCTGACAACTATTCCTCAGTGTGTACTGGGCGGTGCGACAGTATCTGTATTTGCATCTATCGCAATGACAGGTATGAAGCTGGTTGCTTCTGCTGAGATGGATTATCGTAACTCCTCTATCGTAGGACTTGCAGCAGCACTGGGAATGGGCGTGTCTCAGGCAACAGCAGCACTTGCAAGTTTCCCGACATGGGTAACAACAATTTTTGGAAAATCACCGGTTGTTCTTGCAACTATCATTGCTGTACTTCTGAATGTGATTCTTCCGAGAACACGGGATGAGCAGAAAGAAGAGGCAAAAAAAAAGATAGAAATTGAGCAGAAGCTTGAAGAAGATCACAAAGAGTTTGGGGCATAAAGAGCGGAAAATTATATGATATCTTTGGAAAAATCAGAAAATTGAATATGGGAAAAGAAAAGGTGTACTTTTACAGGGGGATGTGAAAGTGCACCTTTTATTATGTCATAGGAAATTACTCCATAATGTTCCTACGACATAGTAAAGCTTTCCAGGCAGATTTTTTAACCAAATCAAGTAAGTCCCCTGTTTCAATTGCAAAAGCAATAAGTAGCGAAGCGGATTGCGAATATCCGCTTGACTAGATCTGATTGTTATATGAAATATATATAAATTTGTCCGAATAGTTTAATAGAAAACTTCTTAAATTACAAGATCTGACAACGAAAAATTGTTGATAAAAAAGTTGGTTTAAGAATAAAATGCTGTTAAAAAGAGCAATTTATACAAAATAAAAGAATATTCAAAAAATTTGGCTTTGTGTATTGTTTGTATGATATAATAACACTATCAAAATGCAACACCAAAAATCAAACGACACAGGAGGTCTCTCATGTCCAGAAAGAATCTGATCGTCGGCCAGTCCGGCGGCCCTACCGCAGTCATCAACAGCAGCCTTTACGGAGTGGTATCCGAAGGAATGCGTCATCCGGAAACTATCGAGCATATTTATGGAATGATAAATGGAATCGAAGGATTTCTGAACGGAACAGTTCTTGATTTCACTGAAGCTCTTCCGGGAGAGAAACTGGATGGCCTGAAGATCACACCAGGTGCCTATCTCGGTTCCTGCCGTTACAAACTACCGGAGTCACTGGAAGATCCGGTTTATCCGAAACTCTTTAAGAAATTTGAAGAAATGAACATTGGCTGGTTCTTCTACATCGGCGGAAATGATTCCATGGATACAGTAAGCAAACTTTCCAGATATGCAGCGCAGATTGGAAGCGATATCCGTATCATCGGAGAACCGAAGACAATCGACAATGATCTGGTCCATACAGACCATACCCCGGGGTTTGGAAGTGCGGCAAGATATGTAGCATCTACAGTGCGTGAAATTACCATAGATGCAAATGTTTATGAAAAGAAATCCGTAACTATCGTAGAGATCATGGGCCGCCATGCTGGATGGCTCACAGCAGCCTCCGCACTTGCCCGCAAATACACCGGTGACAACCCATTACTGATCTATCTCCCGGAAACTGCCTTTGACCAGGAATCTTTCCTTAAAGCAGTAGAGAAATCCTTTGAGAAAAATTGCAACGTCATCGTTTGCGTATCTGAAGGAATCCACGATGCAGAAGGCACTTTTATCTGCGAATACGATAATTCCGTAGGTACGGACACCTTCGGCCACAAAATGCTCGCAGGATGTGGCAAATATCTGGAAAATCTCGTTCGTAACCGTCTCGGCGTCAAAGCACGTTCCGTAGAACTCAATGTCAGCCAGCGCTGTTCCGCATCCATGATGTCCGCCACAGACCAGCAGGAAGCCATCAAAGCCGGCGAATACGGCGTACAGGCAGCCCTGAATGGCGCAACAGGAAAAATGGTCTCATTCATCCGCAAAGAAACCTCAGACAGATGTTACACTATGGAATGCGGCCTCGAAGATGTCAACAATATCTGCAATGAAGAGAAAACAGTTCCACTGGACTGGATTACATCGGATGCATCCGATGTTACCGTAGATTTTATCAATTATGCCCGACCGCTCATCCAGGGCTCCGTAGAAATTCCACACGATGAAGATGGACTTCCTGCATTTGTATATCGTAAATAAAAGACAACAGACTTAACCAGCAAACTCAATTTTCTATTAGTAAGAAATTAAAAATACGGAAACCAGAATTAACATGGATCACTAATTCCACTTCCCATATTAGAAGCAATGCAAGTTCCTTCTGATAAACTGCGAACCAGTTATTCGGTTTAGAATGACATAGCGAAGTAGATGATTTTACCTGTTTAACACCAGCAGCCCCTAGAACATTCATATAACCAGCGCAGAAAATTATTGGGGTTGGGTGCATTTGCAGGATACTTAGATATTCTTAGCCGCCAAAAATATGCGTTATGAGCCCGTAAGGTCACTGTCTGAGCGACAGCGAGTTTGACCTTACGGGCTCATGCTTTTAGCACATTTTTGGCGGCATAGAATATCTTAGTATCCGAAACCGCACCCAACCCCAATAATTTTCTGCGCGTCCCTTATAATGAAAAATCACATATTATAATAAGCCGCATAAACCCCATTCATATCCAACAACTCCTCATGCGTCCCCCTCTCCGCAATCCCATCTTCCGTAATTACAATAATCTCATCCGCATCCCGAATCGTAGAAAGCCTGTGCGCGATCGTAATCGTAGTACGATTCTGTGAAAGCTCCTCCAGACTCCTCTGGATCCACCTCTCACTTTCATTATCCAGTGCACTGGTTGCCTCATCCAGGATCAGGATCGGCGGATTTTTCAGAAATACACGTGCAATGGAAATACGTTGCTTCTGTCCACCTGAAAGTCGTGTACCACGTTCACCGACATAAGTATCATACTGTTCCGGCAATTCCATGATAAAATCGTGAATACTTGCTCTCTTAGCTGCCTCAATAATTTCCTCATCCGAAGCGCCGGGCTTTCCATAAGCAATGTTATCCTTAATTGTTCCGTCAAACAGATAAACATCCTGCTGTACAGTACCAATCTGACTTCTGAGGCTTTTCAGCGTCAGTCCACGGATGTCTTTACCGTCAATCGTAATGCGTCCGGCTGTTACATCATAAAAACGCGGCAGGAGAGAACAGATCGTAGTTTTTCCACCGCCTGACGGTCCGACCAGAGCCACAGACTTTCCGGCAGGAATATCAATGGAAATATCCGAAAGTACAGGAGTATCATCATCACTGTAATGAAAAGAAACATGTTCATAGTTCACATGTCCTTTCACGTCTGTAAGTTCCTTCGCATCCGGAGCATCCGTAATCTCAGATTCTGTTTCCATCACATCGACGAAACGACGGAACCCGGAGAGACCTTTCTGCATCATCTCTACCAGTTCCACCAGAATCTGGATCGGACTGATAAAAATTCCAATATAAAGTGCATACATGGCAAGGTCAGCTGTCTGCATTTCACCGTTTGCGATCAGATATCCGCCATACACCAGCGTAACCAGATACATCATTCCCTGGAAAAACAGGTTGGAACTCATAAAACTTCCCATACAATGATAATTATCACGCTTGGAAACCAGAAATGCCTCATTGCTCTTCTTAAATTTCTCGTGCTCAATCTCTTCATTAGCAAAAGACTGCACCACACGGATACCGGACAGAGTATCCTGCAGGCTGGCGTTTACATCTCCGATCTTTCGTCTGTTTTCCATAAAAGTTTCTTGCATTCTTGCGTTCTGCTTAAAAGAAAATACAAACATGATAATGACCAGAATGATCAGTGGAAGTGCCAGCTTCTTATTGATAAAAAGCAGAAAAATAAAAGCCCCGATGATCTTGACCAGAGAGATAAAGAGGTTCTCCGGACCATGGTGTGCAAATTCTGAGATATCGAAGAGGTCACTTACCAGCTTACTCATCATCTGACCGGAATTATTCTGGCTGTAATAGGAGAATGAAAGTTCCTGATAATGATCAAACAATTCCTGGCGCATATCCCGTTCCATATGTGCCCCCATCATGTGCCCCTGATAGGTGACATAATATTTGCAGAGACACTGCACTACATACATAATAAAAAGACAGCCCGCGATCAGCGGCAGTGCATGCAGGATTTTCGACTGCTCCTGTGTGAACAGGGTTCTGGTCATAGTCCGCAGGATCTGGGGATAAGTCAGATCTACCAGACTGATTACTGCTGCACATATCAGGTCAATAAAAAAGACTACTTTATACGGACCATAATAGTGAATGAATTTTTTGATAGTACTCATAAGAAGAAATCCTTTCAGTTGTGATAAATCCATAGTAACATAACAGAAGCTAAAGTCAAGAAACGTCGGGACTTTAAAATGAAACATTTTTGTGCTATATTGAAAATAGCTACAAAGAGATAAATGAAGGGAAGCAAAAGAGAGATGCAGGACAGAAAGCTTGAGCAGGCACTGGATATTTATTTTACAGGAGAACCTGACAGAGAAACAAAGGAATTTCAGGATGCGCAGAAGTATCTGAAGCTCAGAATACGTCCTGCCATGGAATTTCTTATAGATAAGGAAGATATAGAGAGAATGGAACAGCTTGAAACATGTGGATGGTTTTCTGCAAGAGAACTGGAAAGTTTTATCAGGTGCGCAAGAGAAAAAACAAAGCTGCGTTCTCTGGTATGGCTGCTGCATCTTAAAGACAGGAAATACGGATATCAGAAGAAAGACTTTTCGCTGTAAGAGCCCCGGGCAGTGGGCATATCCATGATCAGAAAGAGGCACGGATAATTATGAGTAATATGGACAGACAGGAACTTCTTGGAAAAAGAATTCTTCAAAACTGCAGAAATGAACTGTATCTGGATTTTCCTTATCTGGATGGAGCATTTGCAAGTCTGGAATATGAAGCTGATAACAGTATTATCACGATTGGCACGGATGGGGAGAAGATTTATTTTAATCCGGCCTTTTTATTAAAACAATATGTAGAAGATCCTGTAGCAGTAAGACGGGGATATCTGCATATGCTGTTACATTGTCTGTATCTTCATATTTTTATGATGCCGGATAAAGGTACAGACGAGTGGAACAGAGAATGCGACTCTTTTGTGGAAAATCTGATAGACAAATTCGTTCAGGAAAGCGGAAGTCACAGCCTGAAGAAAAGAAGTTTGAACGATACGGAAATGACAGACAATAGTTTTGATGATCATACGCTTTGGCAGCGAACTGCGGGTCAAATGTCCGGGGGCAGGAGAACAAAAGAGAAATGGGAGCGTGTTCTGGCCTATACATCACAGAATAAAACCGGAACCCAGAGCCGTGCAGGAACTCAGACAACCAACCGACAGGAAGAACTGGATGAAATTTATCGGAGCAGATATGACTATCGGAAATTCCTGAAACAGTTTTGCAGACTGCGTGAAGAAGTGGAACTGGATACAGAGAGTTTTGACTATATTTTTTACCATTTCGGAATGGAGCATTACGGAAATCTTCCATTAATAGAACCGCTGGAATACAAAGAAGTAAATCGTCTGGAAGAGTTGGTGATTGCCATAGACACTTCGGGCTCATGTTCAAAAGAAACGGTGCAGAGATTTCTTGGAGAGACATATGCTATCTTAAGTGAGAAAGAGAATTTTTTCAGCAGAATGAAAGTATATATTATCCAGTGCGACTGTTTTATCCAGAAGGTAGATGTGATCCATTCGGAAGAAGAGTGGAAAGAATACAGCCGGAAAATGACGATCCAGGGGCGCGGTGGCACAGATTTCCGACCGGTCTTCGAACTGATCCGGCAGGAAAAAGAGCGAAAAGAACTGAAGAATCTCAGGGCATTGATCTATTTTACAGATGGGGATGGAATCTATCCGAGACAGAAACCGGATTATGAAACAGCATTTGTATTTCTGAACCGAACAGATAAAATGAAACTGGTGCCGTCCTGGGCAAAATGTCTGATCACCAAAGTAAAATAAAAGGGGATACTGACGGCAATAATTAACAGGAGCAAAGAAGAATGAACATACAGGAAGCAAAAAAAGAAATCTGCAATACACTTCGCGCTTACCTGGCGAAGGATGAAGAAGGATATTATATTTATCCCCTGGTTCGCCAGAGACCTATCCTGCTGATCGGTCCGCCGGGGATTGGAAAGACTGCTATTATGGAGCAGGCAGCAGCAGAGTGTAATGTAGGACTTGTATCTTATACTATCACTCATCATACCCGTCAGAGTGCCATTGGTCTGCCGGAAATCGTGAAACGTAATTACGGCGGAAAAGAAATGATGGTGACAGATTATACTATGAGTGAAATCGTGGCTTCTGTCTATGACTGTATGGAGAAAACAGGAAAAAGAGAGGGAATTCTGTTTATTGATGAGATTAACTGTGTGTCAGAAACTCTGGCACCTGCCATGCTTGCGCTTCTCCAGAACAAAACCTTTGGAAGTCATAAAATTCCGGAGGGCTGGATCCTGGTAGCTGCCGGAAATCCACCGGAGTATAATAAATCTGTCAGAGAGTTCGATATTGTTACTCTGGATCGTGTCCGAAGGCTGGAAATTGAGCCGGACTGCGATACATGGCTGAAGTATGCCGGACAGCAGAATGTCCATCAGGCGGTCATTTCTTATCTTTCTATGAAAAAGGAGCGATTCTATTCAGTAGAGAATACGGTAGATGGTAAGTTTTTTGTGACGGCCAGAGGATGGGAGGATCTTTCCAGACTGCTCCAGAGTTATGAGAGGCTTGGAATTGAGATTAATGCAGAACTGATGGGAGAGTTCCTTCAGAAGGAAGAAACGGCCAGAGATTTTGCAGGATATTATCAATTGTATACGAAGTATGGACAGGATTATCAGATTCCTGTGATTCTGGCAGGAGAGCTGACCAGAGAGAAACTGGAACAGAAACAACAGATGGCATCAGGCGGTGCTTTTGAAGAACGTTTTGCGGTTGTGAATCTGATTCAGGGGACACTTAGAGAAAGCGCAAGAGAGTATGAGCGGGTTGACTGTCAGCTTGCGGCACTGTATGAGATGCTGCTTCATCTCAAAAAACAAGTGAAAAAAGCTTCACAGGATGAAAAGTGCGGAATGCAGGTTGCAGACAGTATTTCCGGTGATGTTTCCGTGTTTGAGAAATTTGCCCGGGAGCAGGAGAACAGTCTGCAGATTAAGATTAAAATGGAATTGATTTCAGGCAGGGAACGGAAAATTCAGGAAACGGCTATCCGCAGATTAGAAGAATATGTTTTGACTGTGAAGAAAGAACATTTGCGATCTGTGGAAAAAGGATTTAAAAGAATCTGTAAGAGTTTCGAAGAAGATGTTGTGCACAGAGAAGAGTTAATACAGAAACTGCAGAAAGAACTGCGAAATGCTTTTTCTTTTATTAAAGAAAGTTTTGGTGAGGAGCAGGAGATGCTTCTTCTTGTGACGGGAATCACAGCAGATAATGAAATGACTTCGTTTATTGCTGAGAATGGATGTCCGGCATATTTTCAGTACAGTGAAATGCTTTTATGTAATAAAGAAGAAAGAGATTTAAGAAAAGCCTGTCTGGAAGCAGTACGGGAAATCTGATGGGAATAAAAAACTACAGAGAAAAGCCTGCGCTCAGGTATAATGGACATCATAGGCAGAGGCTCAGAATCTGAAGCCTGTATGATAGAACATAGAGGTAAAGCTGAAACGAATCAGACAGTACCTGATACAAAGCAGCAGAAAGATTGCTGCGGAAATGGAGGAAAAATGTCAGAAAAACAGCCTAAAAAAAAGAAAACAGCAGGAGATATTGTACTGACAGTTGTGCTGATCGCGGCAGTTTGTGTATTCTGCTATGCAGGATATAATCTGTTTCATATTTATACAGAGTATAAAAAAGGAACAGATGAATATAATTCGATCGCACAGATGGCAGTTACAGAACGTGATCCGGACGGAGAAGCGGCAGGTCCGTCAGCAGAGGAGCTGAAGGCACCGATGGATATTGATTTTGCATCTCTTAAGAGTGTGAATGAGGATGTAGTAGGTTGGATCTATGTGGAAGCAGTGCCGGATATCAATTATCCGATCGTGCATGGTAAGGATAATGAAACTTATCTTCACAGAACTTATGAGAAGAACTATAATTTTGCAGGTACAATCTTCGTAGATTATGAGAACAAGGGTGATTTCAGTGACTGCAATACCATCGTGTATGGACATAATATGAAAAACGGCTCCATGTTTGCACAGCTGAAGAAATTTTCACAGGATGAAGAGACCTATAAGAAGAGTAAATATTTCTGGATCTTTACGCCGGAGAAGAATTATAGATATGAAATTATCTCTGCATACACAACAGGCGTAAGCAGTGATACTTATACATTGTTCAAAGGTCCGGGAGAGGAGTTTGAGAAGTATCTTGAGAAGATTAAAGGATATTCCGAGATTAAAACAGACGCGGAAGGGCTGAATATGAAGGATAAGATCATTACTCTGTCTACCTGTACAGGAAACGAAGCAACCCGTTATGTAGTTCAGGGAAAACGAGTGGATACTCTTGATGTGCAAGGATAAAGGAGGAACAGAAAATGGCAGGAGAGGTTGAGAAGTTACAGGAACTTGTGGACAAGTATGACAATATTGTTTTCTTCGGCGGAGCCGGTGTTTCCACAGAGAGCGGAATCCCGGATTTCAGAAGCCAGGATGGCCTTTATCATCAGAAATATGACTATCCTCCGGAGACGATCTTAAGCCATACATTCTTTATGAGAAAGCCGGAAGAATTTTTTAAATTCTACAGAGATAAAATGCTCTGCGATACTGCAAAACCAAACGCAGCACATCTGAAACTGGCAGAACTGGAGCAGGCAGGCAAGCTGAAAGCAGTCATCACCCAGAACATTGACAACCTGCACCAGATGGCAGGCAGTAAGAAGGTTCTGGAGCTTCACGGAAGCGTACATCGTAATTATTGTATGAAATGCCACAGATTCTATGATTTTGCTCATATGAAGGCTTCGGTCGGTGTGCCCAGATGCGAATGCGGTGGAATTATCAAACCGGATGTGGTATTGTATGAGGAAGGTCTGGACAATCAGACTATTAATGAGTCAGTGAAAGCAATCTCAGAGGCACAGGTACTGATCATTGGAGGAACTTCTCTGGCTGTTTATCCGGCAGCAGGGCTGATCGACTATTTCCGCGGAGAGCATCTTGTAGTGATCAACAAATCTCCGACACCGAGAGACAGATATGCAGATCTTCTGATCCAGGAACCGATCGGACAGGTCTTTGCCCAGATTCATTGTTAAACCGAAATAGAATGTTGAAATAAGAAATCAAGAGGAGTAAAAGATATGGGACTTCCCTATGAAGTTGGTGATACCGTTACATTAAAGAAAGTACATCCCTGTGGAAGCAGAGACTGGGAAATCTTAAGAGTAGGTGCAGATTTCCGGCTGAAATGTACAGGATGCGGTCATCAGATCATGGTGCCGCGCAAGATGGTTGAAAAAAATACAAAAAATTTGATAAAAAAAGAAAAATAACACTTTACAGACACCGAAAACTATGTTAGAATCAACACTCGTGATATATTTTATATCCTTGCTCTTTGACAGGCAAAGGGCCAACAGACCATAAGGAGGTAAAGCAAGACATGAACAAGTACGAGTTAGCATTAGTTGTTAGTGCAAAAGTTGAAGACGAAGTACGTGATGCAGTTGTTGAGAAAGCAAAAGGATACATCACACGTTACAACGGCACTATCACAGAAGTAGAAGAATGGGGTAAGAAAAAATTAGCTTACGAAATTCAGAAAATGCATGAAGGCTTCTACTATTTCATTCAGT
>OKVF01000556.1_pt1 | contig 40004 bp, 34 predicted proteins | sample 1604831 | NCBI WGS metagenome assembly OKVF01 (sample SAMN01760980, study PRJEB22395) | human gut metagenome
AAGTCCGTCATCCAGTCCCTTATCTATTGTAAATGCATGAAACCAGTTACCGGAATCTCTGGCTATAATTCTGGCACCAACTTTATCATAACCACTATATTGTTCATCTAATTTATACAGTTCACGCAGATTATTCAGCTCATATTTATCCTGCTGCAACTGGGTATTCTGAATCGTCAGTTCATCAATCTGCTGCTTCAGATTCTGATTTTCTTCCAGAACGACCCGCAGCTCTCCGAGTTCATCTACTCTTGTCGAAATCCATGCTCCAACATGACTAACGCCATTTTGAAAAGGAACTACGACATACCCTGCTACCTTGTTCAGAGGTAATGTTGAAAAGTCTGTTAAAAAAGTAACAGCCATCAGTATAACACATACCACTGTCAGCAATAAAAGCAGATACTTACTCGGAATTGAGAATTTCTCACGTTTTCTCTTTACAATAGGGCTCATCGACTCATTCCTTCTAAATAAGCTACCGATTTATAATTATCATCTTTGATGATCTTTGCCAATCCAAGTGCAACACCTGATACAGGATTTTCACTGACATTGACTTTTAAGCCTGTTCCTTTGGCAAGGAGTTCCGCCAAATGGTTCACCTGAGATGCACCACCTGTAAGGTAGATACCTCTTCTGAAAATATCTGCAGACAGTTCTGGTGGCGTTCTCTCCAGAATCACACGGATATTATCAATGATCACATTGAAGTTCTCCAGCATACTTTCACTCACAAGGTCTGTTGGAATTTCCTTTTCCATAGGAAGACCCGTTACGATATCTCTTCCATATACAATAGCACCCTTGCCTGCTTCTTCCAGTTCTTTCAGAGAAATCTTTACGCCCTCTGCTGTCTTGTTTCCGACGATCAGGCTGAATTCCTTACGAATGGCATTTTTGATAGATTCATCAAATTTCTGTCCGCCGATTTTGATCAGCTTACTCAATACGATGCCACCCAATGAAAGAATAGATATTTCTGTCGTATGGAATCCAACATTAACAACCAGAATACCCTGTGCATTTTTAACATCAATATCCAGTCCAAGTCCGTCTGCAACAGCCTTCTCAACTCTCATGATCTTCTTTGCCTTGATATTGGCATCCTTTACCAGATCAAAGAAAGCTCTCTTCTCGACATCTGTAATATCAGATGGAACAGCCATATAAAACTCTGCAGGTTTGATAACTCCTTTATTGCAATCCATAATGAAATTGCGAAGTAAAAGCTGCATATTTTTAATATCCGCTATGACACCGTTGCACAGTGGATAGGAAATCTCAATATTAGATGGTGCCTTCTCAAACATCTCAAATGCAGAATCACCATATGCAAATAAATTCTTCTTGTTCTCAATGGCGATCATATTCTTCTCAACAGTAACAGTATCACTGTGAGCACTGTAGATTTTAATGGTTCTGGTACCTAAATCAATACCAAATGCGTTGTTAGCCAACATAACAACTCCTTTCTGTTTCTCATAAAAGTCCTTCTTGTTTAAAACTTGTATATCTCTTGTCCCCAATAACGATATGATCGATCAAGGGAATATCTATCAATTCGGATACTTCCTTTATTTTTCCGGTCATAATAATATCCTGTCTGCTCGGTGTCGGATCTCCACTGGGATGGTTATGAAGCAGCATGATTCCAGACGCCTCCTCATGGAGCGCCTTTATCAGAATTTCTCTCGGTGAAATCAGGCTTGCATTTACCGTTCCTGTAGAAAGCACTACATCACTCATAAGGCGGTTCTTACTATCCAGAAGAATTAACAGAACCTGTTCCGTGTTCTTATGCCGCATCTGTTCCATATAATATTCCGCTACTGTATCGGGTCTGTTAAATGTCAGATTACGGGATGCCTGCATAGTCGAAATCCTTTTTGCAATCTCTGCAACACACAAAAGCTGCACTGCTTTGACTTCTCCTATTCCCGGAATCTTTTGCAGATCCTTTACCGAATAATGATGAAGTCCCAAAAGTCCCCACTTTTCATCACACAAATTCAGGATCTCTCTCCCAAGTTCTACCGGATTCTTATCCTTTGTCCCTGTTCGCAACATGACTGCCAACAACTCCGCATCCGTCAGACTCTCTGCTCCCATACGCAGAAATTTGTCATACGGCAGTTCTCCCTTGGGATACATTTCCTTAAAATCACTCATTTTATCTGTAAAACATCGTTCTCCGGACGAAACTTTACCAGATTATAGTGAACCAATAGATATATTACCACACCATGAAAGCTCTGTACACTAAAAAGATTAGATTTTTTTCGACCCTCTCATGGTGAATTTTGTCTATTTCAGGCAGATCATAACTTGACCAGCCCCGCATCAACAATCTCCTGTAGTGTCTTCATTATGCCAAAAATTGCATGTGGAGCAGTAAGTCCCCCCTGAAAATAAACTGCATAGGGAGGTTTGATAGGTCCATCTGCACTTAATTCGATGGAAGAACCTGATACAAATGCGCCTGCTGCCATAATGACCTGACTATCATATCCCGGCATATCCCATGGTTCGGGAGTCACAAAACTGTCCACCGGTGCTGCTGCCTGTATGCCTTTACAAAAAGCAATTACGCCTTCCGGTTTGCCAAATTCAACAGCCTGTATGATATCGTGTCTGGATTCACTTCCATCAGGCACTACGTGGTATCCCAGGCGTTCATAAATATTAGCCGCAAGAATTGCACCCTTCAATGCACTTGCCGTCACAGTGGGTGCCAGAAAGAGTCCATGATAAAAATCTCTGAGTACCCCAAGAGACGCACCTACCTCTTTGCCAAGTCCCGGTGAAGTCAGTCTGAATGCCGCATTTTCAACACATTCTTTCTTTCCTGCAATATAACCTCCTATCGGTGCCAGTCCTCCTCCCGGATTCTTGATCAGTGAGCCAACTACCATGTCTGCACCTACATCAGAAGGTTCTATACGCTCTACAAACTCGCCATAGCAATTATCCACCATACAGATCACATCCGGTTTGATCGCCTTAATAAAAGTGATCAGCTCTCCAATACGCTCTACTGATAAAGTAGGTCTGGTCTGATAACCTTTGGAACGTTGAATTGTAACTAATTTTGTTTTTTCATTGATTGCTTTTTTTATATTATCATAATCAAAGCTTCCATCAGCAAGAAGATCTACCTGTTGATAGCTGATCCCATATTCCTTAAGAGAACCTTTTGACGGTCTGATCCCAATTACTTCCTCTAAAGTATCATAAGGTTTGCCAACCGGCGAAAGCAATTCATCCCCGGGACGCAGATTACTCATCAGTGCCAGCGCCAGTGCATGCGTACCACATGTGATCTGTGGTCTTACAAGCGCATCTTCTGTATGAAAGATAGAAGCATAAACTGCTTCCAGTGTTTCTCTTCCCAGGTCGTTATATCCATATCCCGTAGTTCCGAGCAAGCAGGCTTCACTTACTTTATTCTCCTGCATTGCCTTAATAACTTTAAGCTGATTATATTCAGCATTTTCATCAATCTGCTTAAAGCGTGGCTCAAGTTCTTTTAAAATAGTCTGGCAAAAAGAATATACCTCTTTGGAAATGCCAAGCTCCTGATACATATTTTCTGTTAATGTACTTTCCATTTTCCTTACCTTCTTTATCCTTATACTTCACATATATTTATCATATATTGTAGCATCTTTTCATCATCATATGCAAATTGATCCTTTTCGACCCATATGACATCTTTCTCCCGCCGGAACCATGTAAGCTGACGTTTGGCAAAATGTCTGGTATCGCGTTTGATCAGATACACCGCTTCATCCAGTGTTATTTCGCCGAGCAGATACGCTATGATCTCTTTGTAACCCAAACCCTGCATAGCGGTAGACTCTCTTTTGCAGCCCATTTCCATAAGTTTTTTTACTTCCTCGACCAGTCCTTCTTCCAGCATCTGATCTACTCTTCGGTCAATATTGGCATAAAGTCTGTCCCTTACATCAGTCAGTACGAAGTAATGAGAATCATATGCTGATTCCTTTCCCCGCTCCTGTTCATTATGTTCTGATATGGGTTTACCCGTCTGTCGGTAGAACTCAATTGCACGTATCACGCGTTTTACATTATTAGCATGTATCATTTCGGCAGATTTGTGATCACATTCCTGCAGTACCATATGCAGATATTGAGCCCCTTTCTGCTTGGCCAGTTCTTCAAGTTCTCTGCGAAGCTGTGTATCCTCGTCATTTTCGGTAAAATCAATATCATACAATACGGACTGGATATAAAATCCTGTGCCGCCTACCAGAATTGGAATTTTTCCCTTCGCATAGATCTGTTCCATTGCTTCTTTTGCATATTTTTGAAAAAGAACAACATTAAAATCCTGGGTAGGTTCAAGAATATCTACCAGATAATGTTTAATGCCTTCCATTTCTTTCTGTTTGATCTTTGCAGATCCTATGTCCATATATTTATAAACCTGCATGGAATCTGCGGATATAATTTCGCCATTTACCGATTTTGCAAGTTCTATTGACAATTTCGTCTTTCCTGCTGCCGTTGGTCCTGTCAATATAATTAACGGTTGTTTCGCCATATATTATACAATCCTCTTAAATTTCTTCTCTATTTCATATTTTGACATGGTAATGATCGTTGGACGTCCATGAGGACAATTATACGGATTATCCAGTTCCAGCAACTGCTCGATCAGTTTATCCGCCTCCTCATAGGTCAGTGAATTATTCCCTTTCACTGCTGCCTTGCATGCCATGGAAGCTATTTTTTCCCGAATAATCTGTGGCACGCCCCTGACAGGACTTTCTGACAATTCTGTCAGTATTTCTTCGAACAACTCCTTCATATCATAGCTGAACAAATCATAAGGAACTCCTCTGATCGCATATGCATTCATGCCAAAATCCTCGATTTCAAATCCCAGTTCTTTAAAATACTTTCCATAATTGTGCAGAACATCTGCCTCTTTGGCAGTCACACTGATAACAATAGGTGGTGTCAATGTCTGAGTCAGTGTTTCCTGACTTGCTACCCTCTTTAATATCTGTTCATATTTTACCTTTTCATGAGCCGCATGCTGGTCTATCATAAGCATCTTATCGCGATACTCTATGATCCAGTATGTGTCAAATACCTGACCCACGATACGGTATTCCTGTTTTGCTTCTCTGGTAAGAATCTTTTCATCAAAAAAGTTAAGCTGCTCAGGTTTTTCAACAATAATCTGTTCTCTGGCCTTGATCACGCCAAGATTAGCCGGTTCAGGTTTCTTCTCAGCTCCTAATATTTTATTCAACAGTGGATTTATTTCAGGACTTTTTTCCTCTTTCGTCCGGTTATCCACAAAGAAATCATCTTCTGAAGCATTTTTCTCCGGTTGGAAAATGCTTTGTTTTTTCTCTGGTGCAGCATCTTCATTATTGTAGTAAGCCACTTTATTATTATAAAGGAACTGTCCTACTTCTTCATGTTTTGATGCCTTTCCTTCATGATTATAGCTGCTCTCTTCACGCAGCATATTATTCTGAATACGTTCCTTTTCAAAAGGTTCCGGTGCATGTACTTCAGGCTCTGCCTCCGGCTTCAAAGTCTTATCCTTGCCTGGTGTTGCTTCCGGTATCATTTCCTGTTCAGACAGGAAATGTGCTATGCTGGTTGCAATTTTCTGATATACCGCATTCTGGTTGGCAAAACGTACCTCCATCTTATTCGGATGCACATTTACATCTACATTTTCTGTCGGTACAGTAATATGTATGACGCAAAATGGATAGCGATGCTGCATCATATAAGACTGGTATCCTTCTTCTATCGCTTTGGATACCAGTTTATTCTTAATATAACGACTATTTACAAAATAATTTTCAAAATTTCTGTTCGCTCTGTTAAGAACAGGCTTCCCTAAGAATCCTTCTAATACCAGATCTTCCTCCACCGTCTGAAAAGCTATCATCTCATTGGCAATATCTCTACCATAAATACGATAAATAATTGCCTTTAAATCACCATCACCATTGGTAAAAAATTTGGTTTGGCCATTCAGAACATATTTTATGGAAATATCCGGTCTGGACAAAGCCAAATGCTCCAGCAGATCTGTTACATAACTGCCCTCCGTCATTGCCGTCTTCAGAAATTTTCTTCTGACCGGGGTATTAAAGAACAGATTTCTCACAATAAATGTTGTTCCTTCCGGCGCTCCTATTTCTTCGTATGACACCTCGTTTGCACCTTCCAGACAATAACGGATTCCCGTCATATCTTCTCTGGTCTTTGTAATGAGTTCTACCTTTGATACAGCCGCAATACTGGAAAGAGCCTCTCCTCTGAATCCCAGACTGTGCAAAGTAAGCAGATCTGATACCTGAGATATCTTGCTGGTCGCATGCCTTAAAAAGGCATTGCGTACCTCTGACTTCTCAATACCTCCGCCATTATCAGTTACACGGATAAATTCAATACCGCCCTCTTTAATCTCTACCGTAACTGCTGTTGCCCCTGCATCAATAGCGTTTTCAACCAGTTCCTTTATGACACTGGCAGGACGTTCTACGACCTCACCTGCCGCGATTTTATCAATTGTACCATTATCCAATACATGAATTTTTGCCATATTTTACCCCTTTTCACACTGACCATCTGTTATTCAACTTACTTTGGAGCCGATACAGTGTATTCATGGCATCCATCGGTGTCAGATTCGTAATATCGAGTTCTTTCAATTCCTGTATAATATCTTCATCTCTGACTGTATCTGACAATGTCATCTGTCCCATCGTAACATCATCATAGTGAACAGGCTTTGTTTTCTTCTTTTCTCCCTTGGTATCTACTGCAATGCTCTGTACCTTTTCAGTAATATCATTATCGCTTAACTGTTCAGCAATCTCTTTTGCACGGTCTATAACCATATCGGGCACACCTGCCAGTTTCGCTACCTGAATACCATAACTTCTATCTGCACCACCCTTGATAATCTTTCTTAAGAATACAATGTCATCACCTTTCTCTTTTACAGCAATGCAGTAATTATTGACATTGTTCATTTTACCTTCCAATTCTGTCAATTCGTGATAATGCGTAGCAAACAATGTCTTTGCTCCCAGTATTTTTTTATTACTGATATGTTCTATAACTGCCCACGCAATACTTAATCCATCAAATGTGGACGTACCTCTTCCGATTTCATCCAAAACAAGCAGGCTCTTAGATGTGGCATTTCTTAAAATATTGGCTACTTCATTCATTTCCACCATAAAAGTACTCTGACCACTTGCCAGATCATCAGAAGCTCCTACTCTGGTAAATATTCTGTCTACAATACCGATGTTGGCACTCTTGGCAGGCACAAAGCTTCCAAGCTGCGCCATGAGCACAATTAATGCCGACTGACGCATGTACGTGGATTTACCGGCCATATTAGGTCCTGTAATAACAGCAATACAGTGATTTCCGTTATTTAGGTATGTATCATTCGCCACAAACATATCATGGTCGATCATTTTCTCTACTACGGGATGTCTGCCATCTTTGATATCAATAATGCCCTTTTCATTAAGAGATGGTCTGACATAATGATTCTGCTCTGCAACAACTGACAATGATGCAAATACATCCAGTCTTGCAATTGCCTTTGCCGTTTTCTGAATTCTTTCCAGTTCTTTTGCAATATCATCTCTCACTTTGCAAAAGACATCATATTCCAATGTATTCAGCTTGTCTTCTGCATTAAGTATCGTATCCTCCAATTCCTTTAACTTCGGAGTCATGTATCGTTCCGCATTAACAAGAGTCTGCTTTCTCACATAATCCTCAGGAACCAGATCCTTATAGGAATTGGTCACTTCAAAATAATATCCAAATACCTTATTATACTTGATCTTCAGATTCTTAATGCCCGTACGTTCGCGGTCTTCTTCTTCCAGTTTGGCAAGCCAGTTCTTACCATCTGTCTTGGCAGTTCTAAGCATATCGATATCTTTATCAAAGCCGGTCCGGATCATACCTCCCTCACGGATCATGACAGGAGGATCATCACATATTGCATCTTTGATCAGGTGATATAAATCTTCCAAACCATCAATTTCCTGTTCGATCTGTGACAACAGTTTGGAATCAAATTCCTTTAATACTGTTTTAATATGAGGCAGCATCTCCATCGAATTTGCAAAAGCCACCAGATCACGAGGATTGGCGGATTTATAACTTACCTTACCCAAAAGGCGCTCCATATCATAAATTGGATTCAGGTATTCTCTGATCTCATCGCGGGAAACTGTATTTTTACAAAGCTGTTCAACTGCATCCAATCTGGCATTGATATCCTCCATATTGATAAGAGGCTGCTCAATATCACTTCTAAGCCTTCTGGCACCCATTGCAGTCTTGGTCTTGTCCAATACCCATAGCAGAGAACCTTTTTTCTGTTTCTCGCGCAGAGTTTCTGTCAGTTCCAGATTACGTCTGGTAGAACTGTCTAACAGCATGAATCGGCTTGCCAGATACGGAATGATATGATTGATATGTGTCAGATCTGTCTTCTGCGTTTCCAGCAGATACTGCATGGCTGCTCCTGCCGAGATCATACCTGACGGGAAATCCTCCAGTCCAAGTCCAGCCAATGTATTTACCTTAAAATGCTGCATAAGGCATTTTCTACATCCGTCATCATCAAAATACCACGGTTCCAGCGTATATACCGCCATACCCAGTCTGCTTTTGAGATCTTCAATATCATATCCACTCATCACAAATGCATCATTACAGATAATTTCGGTTGGCATATACTTATATAATTCATCCTGCAATTTTGCCAGACTTTCTACCTCTGTCATATAGAAATCACCTGTTGTTACATCTACGATAGAAACTCCGATCCTGTTTTGAAAGCATGCTATACACATCAGATAATTATTTTTAGATTCTTCCAATGCCTGCGTGTTCAGATTTGTTCCTGGTGTAACGATACGAATTACTTCCCTCTTTACAATACCTTTTGCAAGTTTCGGGTCTTCAACCTGTTCGCAGATTGCTACTTTATAACCTTTTGATACCAGTCTGTTCAGGTAACCGTCTACCGCATGAAACGGGATTCCGCACATGGGTGCTCTTTCTTCCAGACCGCAATCTTTACCGGTCAGTGTAATTTCCAATACTTTGGATGCTGTCAGCGCATCCTCAAAAAACATCTCATAAAAATCACCGAGTCTGTAAAATAAAATGCAGTCCTGATATTGTTTCTTTGTTTCCATATACTGCTGCATCATCGGTGTTAATCCAGCCATACTCTACCTATGCCTTTCTATCTATCTTGTATTTATCCTGTTTTATTGTACTAATTATTCCGGACAACACTCAAAAACGGGCAAAAGCATATTGTTTTGCCCGTCTCTGCCCATTCCATATTCTAACACATCCATGGAATTTTTCAAAGTCCTATATTTACATAATATGAACGATTGAGAATCATTCATCAAAAAGCCTTCGTATCCAGTCTGTTCTCCACTTCAGCCAAAAGATGAGCACGTTCCAGCGCTTCATCAATATGGATACAGAAATTTTCTTCTCCTATTTTTTCTGTAAATCCTGCTTTATCCATAACAGAACGCGGCTGTTCATTTACATGAGAAAGAATGATCTGAATTCCCTTTGCCCGGAAACTGTCATAAAGCTGTTCCAGAGAATGCATTGCTGTTGCATCAATTGCATTTACACTTCTCATACGTATAATAAGGAATCTTGTGTCTTCCTTTACAGAAATTTTAAGAATCTTGTCTGCTGCACCAAAGAACATAGGACCTGATACTTCATAAACCAAAGTATGTTCCGGAACTGCTCTTAAAGAAATACTGTCAGGATCATCCTCATCATCAAGATACTTCCATCCTTCTACTTCTGTTACATCACTCATACGTTTCATAAACAGGATTGCAGCCAGAAGAATACCTACTTCAATTGCCACTACAAGGTCAAAAATAACTGTCAGGGCAAAAGTCAGCACCAATACAATAATATCACTCTTAGGTGCTGATTTGCACAATCCGACAAAGGTACGCCAACCACACATATTATATGCAACCATGAATAAAATGGCTGCAATACATGGCATTGGGATCAATGCTGCATACGGCATTAATACAACCAGAATCAGAATCAATGTAATGGAATGGACCATACCTGCAATAGGAGTACGTCCTCCATTCTTAATATTCGCTGCTGTTCTTGCAATTGCACCAGTTGCAGGGATACCGCCAAACAGCGCTGAACCAATATTACCAACACCCTGTGCGATCAGTTCCATATTAGAACGATGCTTGGAATTGATCATACTGTCTGCAACAACACAGGATAATAAAGATTCAATCGCTGCCAGAATCGCAATGGTAAATGCGTCCGGTAATACCTCTCCAATATCAGTCAGTGTAAAACCCGGAATATGAGGAACCGGTAATTTATTGCTGATTTCATACAGATCACCAATAGTATTAACGTTCATATTCAAAAACTTCACCATAAGGATTCCAACAATGACTGCAATCAGTGACCCCGGTATTGTCTTATTAATATATGGCCATACAATCAAAATAGCCAGGCATACAGCTCCTACAATAAATGCCTGCCAGTTAATCGTTGCTATGTTGGCAATAACTGCTTTTGCCTTTTGCATTGTTTCGATCGTTACTGTTCCTGCCGGATAGGTCAGTCCCAGAAAATCCTTGATCTGACCGATTGCGATTGTTACTGCAATACCTGCAGTAAATCCTGTCGTTATCGTATAAGGAATATATTTGATCAGATTGCCCAGACGCAAGAAGCCCATAACAACCAGAATAATACCTGCCAGTACAGTCGCCAGTACCAGTCCATCCATACCCTTATCCGCTACAATACCAGCAACAATAGTTGCAAATGCGGCAGTAGGTCCGGCAATCTGTACACGGCTTCCACCCAGAAATGAAATCAGGAATCCGGCAACAATAGCTGTATAAATACCCTGTTCAGGTCCGACACCCGATGCAAGTGCAAGCGCAATTGATAAAGGCAGCGCAATAATAGCTACAATAATACCTGCTACAACGTCTTTTACGAACTGTTCTTTTGTATAAGTCTTCATGACTGAGAACAGCTTCGGCTTTAATTTTTCCATAGTTCTCCCTTCAACTATTTCTAAATAGTCTCTTATGTATTTCTAAAAAATTTGTAAAAACCTTTCTCATCATATGCCTAAATATTCGAGATTTCAAGGGAGAAAATACAAAATTGGGTAAAACAGCAACAATGCCACGATTTCACACCGTGGCATTGTATATTTTGATTAATCTGCCATTTCTCCTATGTAATAGAATCCATGACATTCTTTCAATTTAACATTAACAATAGAACCGACCAGTTCTTTATCTCCCGGAAAATGTACAATAGTATTATTGGATAATCTTCCGGTAAGAAGTGATGCATCCTGTTCATTCACTTCTTCGACCAATGCTTCTAATGTCTGGCCTTCCAGACGCTGTACGCGTTCTCTGGCAGTTTCCTGTACGACCTTGAGTAATCTGTCGAAATTCTCCTTTATCTCCTGTTCTGATACAGGATTCTCCATTGCGGCAGCAGGTGTCCCTGTTCTTTTGGAATAGATAAAAGTAAATGCATTATCATACTGTACTTCTTTTACCACTTCAATTGTTTCATCCACATCCGCTGCAGTCTCTCCAGGGAATCCGACGATCAGATCAGTTGTCAGTGAAATATCCGGAATTTCCTGTCTGATCTTTTTAGCAAGAGCCAGATATTGTTCCTTGGTATATCTTCTGTTCATTGCAGTCAGAATTCTCGTAGATCCTGCCTGTAATGGCAAATGCAGATGCCTGCATATCTTTTTGGATTCTTTCATGACCTGGATCAGTTCATCTGACAAATCCTTGGGGTGGGATGTCATAAAACGGATTCTCTTCAATCCTTCTATCTTCTCAACTTCGTGCAAAAGCTGCGCAAATGTCATGGGTTCTTCCAGATTTTTACCATAGGAATTTACATTCTGTCCAAGCAGCATGACTTCTACTACACCCTCAGAAACCAGTTGCTCGATTTCTCTGATAATATCCTTTGGATTACGGCTTCTCTCACGTCCTCTCACATAAGGAACAATGCAATAACTGCAGAAATTATTACAACCGAACATAATATTAACACCTGATTTAAAAGAATACTTACGCTCTGCTGGAAGGTCTTCAACGATCTTATCTGTATCTTTCCAGATATCAATGACCATTCTGTCGCTTTGATATACCGTGGTCAACAGCTCGGCAAACTTGTAAATATTGTGTGTTCCGAATATTAAATCTACAAAAGAATAGCTCTTTTTAATTTTTTCGATTACTGTCGTTTCCTGCATCATACATCCGCACAAAGCAATGATCTTGTGTGGATTTTTCTTTTTCATGGTATTGAGAAATCCCAGTCGGCCGTATACCCTTTGATTTGCATTATCACGAACCGTACACGTATTATAAAATACGAGATCTGCTGATTCATCCTCTATGATCTCATAACCTATTGTTTCCAGAATACCGATCAGCTTCTCACTGTCCTTAGCATTCATCTGGCAGCCAAATGTTACTGCACAGGCTGTCGGTCTGCGCCCCAGAGTTTTCTCCTGTTCTGCCACGATCTGTCTGGCTTTTTTCATATAATAATACTGACGCTGTGGCTCCTGTGCCGGAGCTTCTTTTGTCAGATCTATTTCATCCAGTCTTTGTTCGAGTTCTTCCTGTCTCATTCTTATCTCCAATCTACCTGCATTTCGTGCAATGACGCACATCCTCGCTGATTATATATTATTTTATACAAAGATGCAAGGCAAAACAATCCGGTCAGTCAAGAATTGTCCTGTACTGACCGGATCCACAATCACAACTACAGTGATAAAAGTTTCTTTAATATATTATACATATCCGCCCTGGTTTCATCATCATTTGTATATGAGTGTGCCACTGCGGTTGAATTGGCTTTATATGCTGATGCGTCCGTTGAAAAGCATCTGATCTGTCCCCATGGCAGCAGTGAATTGTCTGTATAATATACTTCCCATATTTCCTGCTTATTCCATGTGTACTTTCCTAACAGTTTGTTATCTTTTTTATCATAATAAAAGGTAACAGGATACTCAGAATAATACATCATCACTGCCCGTTCTCCATAATAGGTATATATTTCCTGTCCCGCCAGATCAAACAGCTCCGGGACTCCATCACCCGTTACATCAAGCAGTGCAAATGCAGTACTATAATCCTTCATTATTTCCAACTGATCTGCATACGCTTTGGCAAACTTATCCAGATTTTCCAAAGCCTTCTGTTTTTCCGTCTTAGCAGGCTGAACAGAGCTGATCAGATACGGTCCCGGAATATAATAATCACCATTAAGATCTATCCTGTAGAATCCATTGTCTGTTATTCCTGTTACAGTCACATTTACGAAACGTTCCAGATATGCAACAACACCACTGCTAACATCCGGCGTTGCATATACCGGTGTTCCGGATGTAGTATACATCTTCACATCTGTCTGTGTTATCCCATACGCATATGCCTTTATTGGCTGTACCATACTAAATAGCAAACTGCATATCAGCACACCTGTTACAAGCAATCTATAATTTCTTATCTTTGTTCTGTACATATTCATCCCTCTTTCACGAATCACATAATTATTTTACATAATTGACTGTATCAGTCATTTTATAATATTATTATAAATTCGTTTCAAAAGAGTGTCAATGCATATTCTTGTCTTTCACAAATGCCATAAACTGATCTAAAGGTAACGGTTTGGAAAAATAAAATCCCTGAATATAATCAATTCCCAAATTTATCATTGTATCAAGCTGTTCTTTTGTCTCAATGCCTTCTGATACAATCCCAAGCTCCATTCCCTGAATCATATGCATGGCAGCGTTCATAACAAACCTTCCTTTACGACTTTCAAAATAGGCATTCGTCATTTCTCTGTCAAACTTCACGATCTGCACAGGCATCTCCATAATATAATTCAGGTTAGACTGTCCTGTTCCAAAATCATCCAGTGAAAAAGTAACCCCATACTCTATCATCTGTTCCATATTGGCAAGCAGTGTCTGCTTCATTTCCACAGTGGCTGATTCTGTTATCTCCAGATTAATATATTTAGGGTCAATTCCATTTCTTTCCATTATATGAATATAACGTTCTGCAAGTTTATCATCAGAACACTGCGCCATAGACAGATTCACTTCAATATATTCCAACCCATACTGTTCTATATGTTCATTTTGAATCATCTGACATACTTTTTCAAATACAATTTCCCCTATCTGATGAATCTGTCCACTCTCTTCCGATGCTTTGATTGATTCAAAAACAGGCAACAGATTTCCCTGTTCATCATACATACGTACCAAAGCTTCTGCACTGGTAAATTTCCTGTGTCTGGTAGAATAAATCGGCTGATAAAATACTTCAATACGATTAGATTTAATAGCATCTTCTACTTTTTTGAACAGTTCATTCTCACGGAACATATCCCGAACTACCGCTTCATCTATATAAACAAACGAACGCGTAGATTTCTTTATTTTATTTCTACGACAATATCTGAGCAAAGCGAAGAAATCCTCCGGATGAGGAATAACTCTACAATCCGGCATAAATAATACTTTCAATTCATTGGCAGTTCTGCTGCCAATGACATCATTGAGTGCTTCTTTGCAGGTATTCTCCATATCAAATGTGTTCCATTGTCTTTTATCCATAAGCATAACAATTTCATCATCTGCTGTCTTAAATACCCCGGCTCCTTTTAATTTAAGCAGTTTACCAATGATCTGTTCTGTCTTCTCTTTTGAATAATCCCTTGCAAAATAGTGATCATTGATAAGAATAAATGCGCCATAAGATGATTTATCAAAATATATTTGCTGCAGAAACTGATAAAATGCCATTTGGTTGTACATACCACTCTCACGATCCAGATTAATCTCCGGATTTTCAAACTGAAGGTAACTGATCACAACCCCCAGACAACTGGCAAATCCAACAACCAGCAGTTGTGCATCAATAAACTGGATCACTGCTGATGATATCCATATAACCATCCACAAAAGCATCGTATTCCGTCTACGTACCTGAATATGCTGATGATACTTTATGATCAATATGAAATTCAGAATAATAAGCCCTACAGCTCCTACATATGTCATGTATGCTGCTTTTCCATATGTATACACAATGTGGGTTAGCGAATCACAGAAAATCTGAATCGGCAGTACATATATAGCCACACAAATTCCTGCTGTCATAAATCCGATCAGTATTTCTTTCTTTCTGAAATCCGCACTGTGAAACTTAATATCTACTCCTATATACAACACACCGCAAAATGCCGTCAGAATCAACGTGATCAAATAACTCTTACAGACAAAGTCCACCAATATACCGGGTAATATTGCAGCATATTCTATAAATATAATGGAGGCAATATCCATAAGAACACATATGCACGTTGAGAAATAAATTCTCAAAAATGCGCGTTTGGAATAAGTCGGAAGCGTACGCTGACGACAATATAAAAGAAATAATATGATCAATAATACTAATCCACAAACCTGAACTTTAATATTCATAAACTACCTTTGTCTATTGTAAATCCTTAAAATGAAAAGACTTTCTGCCCTCTGCATAGTCACCGACAATCTGTCCGGAACCAAAGAGTTTATACTTATATGTAACAAGTCCTTCCAGACCGACCGGGCCTCTGGCATGAATCTTACCTGTACTGATACCTACTTCTGCACCAAATCCATAGCGGAATCCATCTGCGAACCGGGTAGAACAATTCTGATAAACACCTGCTGAATCAACCATTCTCATAAAGTATTCTGCTGCCTTTATATCTTCTGTAATAATGCAGTCTGTATGATGTGAGCCATAGCGGTTAATATGCCATACAGCCTCATCAATGTTGTCAACTGCCTTTGCCGAAATGATCAGATCCAGATACTCGGTTGCAAAATCCTCCTCAGTTGCAACATCGCTTCCATATTTGTCTGCAATATCCTGTGTTGCCCTCAGAGAAATCTTATATTCCTGAAATGCTTTCTGCAATGGCGGCATTAATCTGTCAAGCGCATCCTTATGTACCAACAGTGTTTCTACTGCATTGCAAGCTGCTGTATATTGTGTTTTTGCATCAATGATAACAGGAATTGCTTTCTCCAGATCAAAATCCTTGTCTACATATATGTGACAGATTCCGTCTGCATGCCCCAGTACCGGAATTTTGGTATTATTCATAATATACTGTACAAAAGCATTGGAACCTCTTGGAATCAGCAGATCTACTGATTCATGGCACGCCAGAAGTTCTGCGATCTCATCACGCATTTGTGCCTGAAACAGGCATCCTTCCGGTAACCCACTTGATAAAGCAGCCTCATAAATAAGTGAGAACAGTACTTTATTTGTTTCTCTTGTCTCACTTCCGCCCTTTAAAATTGCACAATTACCACTCTTGATACACAAAGATGCAATTTGTACCATGGCATCCGGTCTTGCTTCAAAAATGACTCCTATGACTCCAATGGGACAAGTTTCCCGTACAAGCGTAAGACCTTCATCCAATTGTCGTTTTAACTGTATTTGAAAAAGAGGATCCGGCAATTCGATCAGATTATGGATTCCCGCAACAGCATCTGTCAGTTTCGTTTCACTGAACTTTAATCTCTTGATTACAGCAGGTGATATTTCTTCCGCTCTGGCACGTTCCATATCCTTTTCATTTGCTTCAAAAATGCTCTCCTTATTGGTCAACAAAGCTTCTGCAATCTTCTCTAATGCCGCATTTCTCACTGTAATATCTGTCGCTGCCATTTTAGGACTGTCAAGCTTCATCCTGGCTGCCTGTTCACGAATTGTCATCCTTATCTCCTCCTCAATTGTTCTATACTTCAATGTCATCAAAAATAACAGGAATCATTCCCTTCAATTCTTTCAGCAATGGAATGGTTACTTCCCTCATTTGTGGATGTACATCCGCCGGCACTCGTAATTTGAAGAAGTTGCGCCACTCACGGTAATTAGCAGAAACTGTAATTTCTGTCTTTGTACTGTTAGGCAATACTGCTCTTGCGATCTGTGGTGTGGCACCCAGCTCCAGTAATTTCATATAATGGCGTTCTGCGTCCTCCATTGCGCTCTTCCATTCTGCAAGGACCAGTGCTATCTCTTCCGCAGACATCTTCTTCATCTTGTTATCCAGCATAATGCCAGGCTCCAGATCAATAAATGCGCACTCAGCGCCAAACTTATCCTTTGCATAATTACAGTATCTTGTACTTTCCTGAGCAAAAGATGCAATTCTGTGGCGCACCAGTTCATGACTGACTCCTCTGTCTACAGTAAATTTTACTGATAAAAAGGAATGTTCGATCATTGCCTCATGTCCATTCCGGATCAGCATTGCAACAAATTTTTTAGCAGATTCACCGTCTTCTGTAATATAGTCTTCACTTTTATAGCATACTCTTCCTATTTTTTCAATATGCTGTAATTCTCGGATTCCTCCCTCTGAAACCGAAGTCAGTATTTCATAAGTTGCTTTTATTTTATTCATCTTAATAACCATGCCTTTCTAAAATGCTACACTCTCAGGAAAGAATATATAATTTTTTCTGTTACTATTTTATCCATTCTCACATCATATTGTCCATGTTCAAATGGTTCTACAATCTGTCTGGCAAACGCCAGCGCCATAAGTGTTATCTGCCTTTTGTCCTGCAAATATCTGTCATAATAACCTTTCCCATACCCTATACGATACCCGTCTGTTCCAAATGCAACACCAGGCAAAATCATCAGCGTATCTTCTTCCTGATGGAAACAATATTTTGCTGATTTCTCTGCTTTAGGCTCCAGAATTCCCTTATAACCTTTTTCTAACTGTTTTACCGAAACGACCTGATAGAATTCCATACTGCAATTGGCAGCACATGTTTGGGGAAAATACACCTTTTTCTTTTTCAGTATTGCATCATCAAATAACTCTTTTGTCATAACTTCATGGCGATAATCTGCATATAACAGAACATGTTCTGCTTCTTCATATTCCGGTGTTCTTACTACCTGCTGGATAATCTGCCTGCTTCTGTCGGTGACTTCACTCAATTCCATCTGGTTTCTAAATGTCAGGATTTCTTGTCTGATTTCCTGTTTTGTCTTCATCTACTTCATGCCTTTCTCTAATGTCCTTTATGACCGTACTTCTCCCCAAGATTCACAATGGTTCCATCCGGTTCCTGAATTGACATATTATCAAGCTGACTCTTCAGATTATTTCGAACACTGGCAATGTATTCTGCTCTCAGTTTTGCCTGTTCAACTTTTTCCTCATCTGTCAATCCCTCCGCCTGGGATTTGTGATACAGTTCATTGATCCTGTTGATTCTCTCCTGCATATTCATAGATAACTAACCTTGCCTTTCAATCTTCTATTTATGTAGATTGTCTACAAATTCGGCAAAGTCAAAATCGTCATTTTTATTTGCCTTAAAAATAGTTCCGTAATTTCTGCCTTCCATAATACGGTGGATAACTCTTACATCTTTTCCATTGGCAATTACCATGTCAGCCCCGGAATAAGTAGCAATTCTGGCAGCAGTCAGTTTTGTTTCCATACCACCTGTACCGCTGTCACTTCCTGTTGTACCTTTTCCCATACTGATCAGTTCATCTGTAAGGCTGTCCACTCTGTTTATAAACTGAGCATTTGGATTCTTATGCGGATCATCTGTATATAATCCATCAATATCTGATAACAGAATCAGCAGATCAGCCCCGGTCAATGCAGTAACAATTGCCGATAACGTATCATTATCGCCTATTACATCCTCGATTTCAAATGTTGAGATCGTATCATTCTCATTTACAACCGGAATAACACCCAAATTCAACAGTTCACTAAACGTATTATGTGCATTATAACGATTCAGATCTGCAACAATTGTATTTCTTGTCATTAGTATCTGGGCTGCCAGATGGCCATACTCCGAGAAGATTCTCTGATACGTTGTCATAAGCTGTGCCTGTCCGATCGCGGCACAAGCCTGTTTCTGCGCAATTGTATCGGGTTTTGGGATATGGACTGCCTTTCTTCCGCATGCAATCGCACCGGAAGTTACCAGTATAACATCTTTTCCCTGATTTCTGATATTACATAATTCACGTACCAGAATATCCATTTTTATATAGTCAAGATCTCCTGTTTCAGGATGCTGTAAAGAAGAAGAACCAATCTTTACAACCACTCTTTTCTTATCTTTTAATTTACTACGTAAGTCATCCACTTTTATAAGCCTCCATCATTGTCCATACTAATGATTTTTATTTTAAAACAAGTTATATCATTATGCAAGTGGGGAATAATTCGCAGCTATCTGCTCTGCCACATACATTCCATCCATGGCAGCAGATGTAATTCCGCCGGCATAGCCAGCGCCCTCTCCACATGGATACATACCTTCAAGCGAAGGGCTCTGCAGATTCTCGTTTCTATGAATTCTCACCGGTGAAGAAGTCCTGCTCTCCACTCCTGCCAGTATCGCATCATCCCCTGCAAATCCGGGAATGATCCTGTTAAAGTGTTCCATTCCTTCTATAAAAGCCTTTTCACATTCATCCGGGAAAATTCCACGCAGATTCGAATACATAAACTGTCCTTTTATACAGGGCTGGTTCTTATCTTTATTTTCCTGTGATCTGCAGTTTTCCTTATAATCCTTATAATATTGCACAGGTACTTTACCCATGCCTGCCTGATATGCTTTCTCTTCCAATCTGCGTTGGAAAGCCACACCCGCCAGAGGTCCGTCCTCGCCATAATCCTTTGGTGTTACAGTAACTATGATGGCACTGTTGGCATTATGACTGGCTCTATCCGAATAGCTCATACCATTCACTGCAATTCTTCCCTGTTCACTGGATGCATTCACAACATAACCACCCGGACACATGCAGAACGAATATACCCCTCGGTCATAACTTGTCTTTGCTGTTAATTTATATGGTGCCGCCGGAAGCTCTGCAGCATGTTTCTCCCCGTACATTGCCTCATTGATCATTTGCTGAGGATGTTCTACCCTCATTCCCACTGCAAATGATTTAGCTTCCATGGAAATATTCTGACTCAGCAAATACTCAAAAGTATCTCTGGCACTGTGCCCAATCGCAAGCACAACATGTTCTGTAGCGATTATTTCGCTTTCATTAATTATAACACCTGTAATCTTATTATTTTCTGTCTTAAATCCAGTAACCTGACTGCCAAATCTAACGGTACCTCCATTGCGTTTGATTGTTTCTCTCATATTTGCAACGACTTTTTTCAAAATATCTGTTCCAATATGAGGTTTACTTTCATACAGGATTTCTTCCGGAGCGCCCGCCTGTACAAATATTTTCATAACCTCTTTGTTACGTCCGTATTTATCTTTTACAAGGGTATTTAATTTACCATCTGAAAAAGTTCCTGCACCACCTTCACCAAACTGTACATTAGAATCCGGCTGTAATTTTCCTCCGTTCCAGTAGTCTTCTACTGCTTTTGTTCTGGTGTCAACATCATATCCGCGCTCAAGGACAATGGGTCTATAACCATGCAGTGCCAGCATATAAGCACAGAAAAGTCCCGCCGGTCCCATTCCGATTATTACCGGTCTATGTTTCATTATTTTCTTACCTGAACCAGGGAATGCATATTTGTTTTGTGACATAAGTGTCACATTATTATCCTTACATTTTTTTACAGTTTTTTCTTCCAGTTCAGGATGGATCAATGTAACTCCAAGTGAATAGACCTGCCATATCTGCGGCTTTTTACGTGCATCCAGAGAATGTTTTAAAATAGATACAGCCTGAATGTCTGCCTGATTGATATGTAACTGTTTCGCAGCCTTCTTTTTTAAGTTTTCACCAGAATCTATCATATCTTTGATATGCAGCCGGCTGCCATTCCATGGTATTTCTGATTTTACCTGATTTATAACTATCATTTACAATTATACCTTTCTGCTAGTTTATTGCTTTCTCACTGCTACACAGTCTCTCGCTGCAAGGATTCCTGTTGCCCATGCCCATTGCAGATTATATCCTCCGCAAATACCATCACAATCCAATAATTCCCCTGTAATATATATACCTGTATTATATTTGGACTCAAGATTATCCGTAACCTCAGACAAGGGAATTCCTCCACAGCAAACCTGCGCATTTTCAAAAGGATTGGCTTCCTTTACCGTTACTGTGAAATCAGTCAGTTCCCTCAGGCACTCTCTAAATGTTTTTTCCTGTACTTTTCCAAGCAAAGTATCTTGTTTGATCTGATATCTTCTGCACATCAGAGAAGCTATCTTTTTATTGACAATTCCACTTAAAAATTCTTCTACAGTTTTATATGCAAATTTATACTGTTCTTTTTCCAGGTTTTGAAGTTCATCCCGAGTCAGATAAGGCAGGAAATTAATATGTACCTCACACTGTTTCTTTTCCTTTATTGCTCTTGCTGCAATTCTGCTGAACTGAAATACCGGTATTCCTGAAATACCATAATCTGTAAGCTGCAGTTCTCCTTCTTCTCTGGCTGCCTGCTGTTTATTAATATACAAATTAAGTTCTGCCTGTGCCCTGACACCGGATATGGATTTAAAATAATTTCCTTCACACCGTAACTGTACTAATGCAGGGAGGGGTGTGATCAAATGATGTCCCAGAGATCTGGCAAGCTGATAACCTGTACCATCTGATCCTGATACAGGAGCAGCCTGTCCACCTGTTGCCAGAATCAGTTTATCATAGGGAATCTGTCTTTTCTCTTTTTTCTGATAAATATATTGTACTGTTCCGCCATTCTTGCCTGTAATAATTTTAGATGGTTCACATTCTGTTAATGTCTTTACACCTAAATGATCACATGTAGTCCTCAAAACATCCAGCACTGCCGATGCCTGTTCGGATACCGGATAGATTCCGCCATCTTTTTTCTGTTTTGTATACAATCCGATTTCTTTAAAAAATTCTATCGTATCCATGGGAGTAAAACGGCTCAAAACCCCATAAATTGACTTTATATTTTCTCCATAATACTTGCCATGGTAATCGCTTAAATTCGTCAGATTACATTTCCCATTTCCTGTCATAAGAATCTTTTTGCCAACACGATCCTTATGCTCCAATATGGTAACATCTGCGTCTTGCCTTGCTGCTGTGATCGCTGCTGCTAAACCACTGGCTCCTCCTCCGATAATCACTATCCTGACTGGCATGTCTTTTTTCCTTTCTGTTCTAACTACTGTAAGATTCCAAGAAATGATAAATAGCAAGTTCTGAATCCATGTATTTACCCTGCATAACTTCTCTTTGTACTGTTTCCGGCAACTGTGACAGTTTAATCCCTGTCTTAAAATATAAGGTTGTCCGATCACTCTGGTAAATCCATATTTCATGATCTACCGCCATTATATAGTATCCTGACGCCTGTGGCGTTGTATCATAAATACGTACTATTTTCACTCTTTCTTTTGAAAAAAGTTCCAAATGCTGCGATTCAAATCCTTTTTCCTTATCTTCCAGACTTAATATCTTACTGTCATCCCACAATGCTTTTTCCAACTGTGCACGATTCATACCAATATACTTTCCCTGTATCTTTGACTCCCGATAGGAAACTGAGCCATCTTTTTTATCAAAATCCTCATAAAGGCACAGCGTATCGCAGGTTGTCTTTATATCAGAATTCTGTACCTGTGTAACATCCGGTTCCTCTCTGATTTCTTCAATATATGGTTTTTCCTCATCAAATTGATATAATCCATGACGTTTCATAAGAATCAGTGCAATGAGAATTAAAACAATCATACATACAAAAAATAAGCTAATCTTATATCCTCGACTCATCATCAGCCTCCATTTGAAATATGGCATTTTGATATAGTATCAGCTTATTTTTTATATTTTATTCATATTATATACACTATAAAAGTCTGCACTTCTTTGCTATTGTAAGAACGGTTCTTCCTCCCGGCATTTTTCTGAGATCATCTTCTCCTACACCTTTTAACAGAATCAGCGCAACAAAATATACAACCGCTCCGATCACGATTCCTACCATAACAATGATAAAACTGCTTAATGTTTTGTTTAGTCCCCCCAGTGCTTTATTGAGCAGCCAATAGATAATTCCTACTGATATGCCCATTACTGCGGATGCTGCCAAAGGAATCGCAAAAGTCTTTATATATTCCTGACGATATCTGATATATTTGCGGATTGCTACATGATTCAGAATGCATACAATGATCGCAAACAGAATATTTGCATATACTACCGCCTGAATACCCATATTCATTTCCAGAGCAGCATACAAAAATGCAATATGCACTACCAGCGCGATACATGCATTTCTTACAGGAATTTTCATCCTGTTAATTCCCTGCAATACTCCGTTTGTCAGGGTTGACATAGTATAAAAGATAACTGATACAGAACCCAAATGTAACAGATTTACAGCCAGATCAATCTCACCCCGGAATAACATTGTAATAATAGGTCGAGCCAAAATAGCCAGTCCGACTGTACTTGGAATCGCAACGATCATAGTAAATCTCATTGCCTGTCCTATTTTCTCTTTTGCCTGTCTGTATTCTTCTCTGACAATCAGCCCAGTCAAAACCGGAACAATAGAAGAACACATGGCATTTGCCAATGCTATGGGTACATTTACAAGAACTCTGTATTTACCGGAGTATACTCCCCAGTTATATGCTTTGACATCCTGCATGCCTTTTTGGATCATTACGCTATTATAAATACGAATATCAATGATATTACTAATATTATATACTGTAGAACTTAACAGTACGGGCAGAATTGTCAAAACGATCAGTCTAAAAATAGTCTGGTAACTGTCTACAGTACTGTTTACATCTTTCTTTACCTGATTCTGGAATTTTCCTCGATAGGAAAGATATACCATAAGCAGAAAGATCAAACCTATCAGCGAACCAATAACCGGTCCCAGAGAAGCACCCGCAGCACCATAAGAAGGTGCATAATTTTCATTATGAAGCAATGCTCCGACTTTTTCACCCCGATTATACAGGATAAAAGCACCTGCAATACTGGCTATCAATACAAATATCTGCTCTATGATCTGGGATATCGCAGTGGGCATCATAGTACCCAGTCCCTGAAAGTATCCTCTGAATACACCCATAACAGATACGATCAGAAGTGCCGGTCCTAATACTTTTAATGCCATAGCACTCATAGGTTCCAGTATGAATTTGGATGCAATTATGTCACCAAAAACTTCTACTATCAAAAAAGTAAGTCCACCTGCCACCAAAGCAAATATCATGGCACATTGAAAAGCCCGATTCGCATTTTTGTACTGTCTCTTACTCATTTTGGCAGAAACTACCTTAGAAACTGCAAGTGGAAGACTGTAACAGGATATTATAAGCATTATGGAATATACTTCATACGCTGCCGAATAATAACCGTTTCCCACATCTCCTATGATATGTTCCATAGGAAATCTTCTTGCAATTCCTATAATTCGGGATAAAATACCTGCTGCGGCAAGAATTCCTCCCTGTACGATAAAATTGGATTTCTTCTTCATATACTCCTCCAGGACATCTATAACTTAACTATCTCGTAATCCCCAATTTGCCCAGAATCTCCTCCTGTTTACGCTCCATAACTTCTGCTTCCTGTGGTTCCATATGATCATACCCCAAAAGATGAAGCATACTGTGAGCTACCAGAAACGCGAACTCTCTTAATGGAGCATGTCCATACTCTTGGGCCTGCTCATATACTTTATCTATGGAGATCACAATATCTCCCAAGCATAATTCCCCTGTTTCGGGATCAAAGTAATCTTCTGCATACTGCTCAATTCCCTCAAAATCAGCAGGTTTCTCGTAGTCTACATTTGGAAAAGACAATACATCTGTAGGACGGTCAATATCCCTGAATTCCCTGTTCATCGCATGAATCCCTTCATTATCCGTTAACAGCAGATCTACTGATACTTCATAAGGACACCCTTCCTGCTCCAGTGACTGTTCAATTACCTTTCCTGCTATTTCTTCCACATCAAATGGCAGACTCTTTTCTGTTTCATTTTCTACGCAAAAAGTCATAATATAGTTTCTCTCCTGTAAATATTTTTTCCATACCACATAATTCAGATATGGAAATATCACTTTTATTTAAAATACCACTATCAATTTTACGCTTCATAACAGCTATTGCTATCTGAGCAAAATCTACTTCTTTATTATCATCCTTATCCAGCAGATACATAATAGAGGATACCACAGAATCCGCCAGATACACAACTGCTGTTTCTTTCATTATGATCGGTTCCGATTTATAATTATATTCCTGTAATAACCTGACTGCCTTAGGCGGAAATTTGTACTTGTGGCATATCTCTTCTAATGACTTATCTTCTTTCTTACATTCTGCCGCAATAATCTTGTGATAATATCCTCCATTTTTGGCTACATCCACATCCATATGAAAAAGTCTTGCTGCTTTTTCCGCAAAATATGCAGTATGAATGGCATTATAATATACATCCCTGTTCTCATCTTTATATTTGGCAAGTAATTGGAATTCCTGATCATTAATCTCCAGAAATCTGCCTTTTTCTCTGTCGATCACTACTGCACAGTAGAATCTTAGCACTGCCAGCACCAAAAGAAAAGTAATGAACAGGTTAATCACCGGAATCATAAACATTTCTATTTCCAGTGCTCCATAACTGCGAAAAATAATTCTGGCAATCATGATCACAGAATACACCATAGTCGCAATGCAAATCGGTTCTCCTGTCTTATAGTCCTCATCCAGTCTTTCAAACAAGATAGCGTACAGACACCCAATCAGAAAATACATCAGAAAGATCAACACACTGCTGTCTGAAAAATAAATACAGATTCCAAGAATTACAGCATACGCCATTAATCCTGTTGCTGTATTGGCAAACAGAGTCAATGCCAGTGCTATGGCAGGAAAAGCCCATCCACTATCCGGTAACAGCGGCAACAGACAGCTTGCAGCTATTCCAATCATAAATGTAAGAACAAATCTTACATAATGTCCTCCATTATCGTAATGCAGTACACCACAAATATCAGATTGTACTAATGCAAAAGCAACCCCTGCATATCCTGCTGTTACAACAATTAACAGCAGACAGATATTACGAAGTGAATTTCCATAAAAATATGCTGCCACAGCAGTTGCTGCTACAGAAAACAGAAGCATACACACGACCCATAATACTTTCTGCCACTTTGCTTCTTCTTTTTTCATGTTTCTACCCCTACTTTGGTTTTCTCGCATGGAAACTGCCCCTGCGGTTTTCCGTATTCCGATTCTGCCGTTTCATTTCACTGCTTTCATATGCTTCATATGCTTTAACGATTTTCTGAACCAGTGGATGTCTGACTACATCTCTACTGGTCATTCTTATAAATGCTATATCGCTGATCTTCCCCAATACCTTTTCTGCAACATCTAACCCGGACTGTGTTCCCACTGCCAAATCTTTCTGTGAAGCATCACCTGTCACGATAACCTTTGAGCCAAAGCCTATTCTGGTAAGAAACATCTTCATCTGTGCAGGCGTCGTATTCTGTGCTTCATCCAGAATAATATATGCATTATCCAGTGTTCTTCCTCGCATATAAGCTAAAGGAGCCACTTCGATCAGCCCCTTCTCCATATTCTTCTGGAAACTGTCAGCACCCATGATCTGATATAATGCATCATATAAAGGCCTTAAATACGGGTCTACCTTGCTTTGCAGGTCTCCTGGCAGAAATCCCAGCTTCTCCCCTGCCTCTATTGCAGGTCTTGTCAATATGATCCGCTCTACCTCATGGTTCTTAAATGCTGTGATCGCCATTGCCATTGCCAGGTACGTCTTGCCGGTACCTGCTGGTCCCAGACCAAATACTATCATTTTGCTTCGAATTGCATCTATATATTTTTTCTGTCCCAGTGTCTTTGGTTTTATCGGTTTTCCTGTAATCGTATGGCATATGCAATCTGCATCTATCTCCAATAAGGATTCTTCATCACCTTCTTTTGACATCTCCAAAGCGTAAGATACATTCTGTTCCTGAATCTGATTACCTCTTTTGGATAACTCCACTAATTCATTTATTAACTTCACTGCCTTCTTAACATCTGCTTCTTCACCGGTAACCCGAACTTCTCCGTTTCTGTCTGTGATCATGACCTGCAGATCATCTTCTATCTGTCTGATATAGGAGTCGTAATTACCAAAAATATTCTGCATATGTTCTGTCGGTATTTGTATTCCAATATGAAAATCTCCCACAGTTCTATTCCTCCTGCCTGTTTTCCTGCTGCAACACAGTTTTCTCTCCCGTAGGCTTTATCACAAAAAGATCAGCATTTATTTCCATGCCTTTCCTATTCTTTACCATTTTAACATCTTTTTCAATAATTTGTACCCCTTTTTCTTGTAAACATAAAATAAATTTCTCAAACTGATTTAATAAAATGCTCTGCATTTCCTCTGTTGAATAATTACAATACTGTATTGCATACTCTTTTTTTAATATTGTTCCATAATAAATCGGTAAATATAGATTATCCAGCAGGCAAATCTGCGTTTTTTCCCTGATTGTCTCATATGTATGCTCCTTTTGGATTAAAATTGGACTTTTCAAATAAAACCATGGGGTATCTACATAGACTCCTTTTAATACTTTTTGCTTTTTATAAATAATAACCGGATACATTTCACTGATTTTCTTTTTATAATTACACATTGTGGATATCATGATATCTGCATCCGCCTCATATATCTGATAATCCACTATACTTTGCGATTCATCATAAATCGGCACCTGTCCCGATACTAATATTTGTCCTTTTTCGACAGTATCGCCTGCCTTTACCTTAGGAACTCCATTTCTGGTTATTATAGATACAATCGTACCGTTTTCTCCGGACAATATATCCATCCCCTGTGACTCCTTTTTCTCTTCCGTATGTCTGTCATTTTCTTTAACTTCTATATATAATTTCGTTCCTTCATAGTAAATAGAAGTCCATGTTACCACCGGAAATGCCGTTCTGAGTTGCTTTTCCTCCGAATCACAATCCAGACTTTTTTTTGCCATTCCATAGTGGATTCCCTCTTTCATCAAAAAATCTGTCAGCTCATCATCACTGATCTGTACATTTCCCACATATTCTATTGCCCATATATAGTCTGTAGTTACATTCAACATGATCAGGCAGCCAATTACTCCTATAAAAAAAAGAATCCTTTTTTTTAGAAAAGGAATATAAAAAGGTAAGCCACACTTATTCAGTACTTTCACTTTTGTCCCAGTCTTTTGCATCAACGGATGCATTTTCGTAAAATCTTTCCCTGCCACACGACAACAATATGATGTATCATTCCTTTTGATATCCCATAGTGCAATTTCGTGAGAACGGCACATATTGAACAGTCTCTCCACATAATCTCCATGCAGACTGACTTCTATATATCCGTTCACATAATGCATCCACTTATTTTGCAAGGTAATCACCTCGAAACTTTTACTTCATAAATCTGTCCTGATATTTTCATATCTTCATTAGAATAATATACTATTGTCAGACAATCTCCACATATACTTAATTTACAATCATATCCTTTTATAATGATCTCATGATTTGTATAAGACAGAATTCCTCTGAAATTTTCCAAATAGATATCACTGCCTCCTACCATATGAAGCAACGTTGCATTCATGATCAGGTCTTTAGGCAACATAAAAGCATCCGCAAAACGTTCCTTAGTATCCATGATTTCCTGTTTCCACATATGCCACCACCACGGTGTTAAAAAATAAAGTGTGGATCACTCCACACTTCATACTATGCCAATTAACTATAAATCATTCCAATTATCATCTATTTTATTTATGATATGGTTCCTTGTTTATGATGCGGTAACTACGATAAATCTGTTCCAGTAGAATTACTCTCATAAGCTGATGTGGAAATGTCATATCTGAAAAACTCAATTTTTCATCTGCCCTTTTCAATACACTCTGATGCAGCCCCAAAGAACCGCCTATTACAAATACAATATTGCTTTTCCCGTTTAAGCCAAGGCGCTCAATATTTCTCGCCAACGAAACAGAATCCATTTTCTTTCCTTCAATGACTAACGCAATACAATAGGAATCTTCCCGTATATTTTTCAGGATTCTGTCAGCTTCTTTTTGTTTGATCTGTTCTTCTTCCGTTTCAGAAGCCTTATCCGGTGTTTTCTCATCAGCTACCTCGATTATCTCCAATTTACAGTATCTGGATAATCTCTTCGCATATTCTGCAATTGCATCTCTGAAATATTTTTCTTTTACCTTGCCTACGGTCACCAGTGTAATATTAATTGTATCTCCACACCTTTCGTACTTTGATCATTTATCAAATATCATACCATATATTTCTTCACACAAAGCATCCAGATAAGTTGCTTCCAATTCTCCAAACTGCTCCGTGACAGCATTCTTTATCACTGCATAATAATAAAAATATTGCATTTCCTGTGGAATTTCTTCAACAGCCACTCCACTTTCATCATTTACAACATTTTTCTTTACATAATCCTGTGTAAGATTCTGTGTTGCCCATTCCTTGATCTGGTTCGTCAGGTCATCTTCTGCTTTCGCCTCTCCTGCATATTTTTTAGAAGAACGAAATGATGATATGCCCATTATAATAAATATAGTGAACATCGTTCCCATTACTCCATAAGTAATGTATTTTCCCGGAGCTACAAGCTGTATGGGCAGTACTTTACACTCCATCAGAATTAAAACGATAATTCCCAAAACACCTACAATAAGGAGGGTATAGGCAGAGCTTTTAAAGTCCTCTGCCTTTGCCTTCTTGTCCTGATAGACCCCTGCTGACGTATGCTGATCCGCATCTTCTGAAGCAGCCGTGGCATCCTCTGAAGTTACTTCATACGCAGGAATATTCTGTACCGCTTCAGCCTCTTCTTCCGGTAGTTCATCTACCAAAGGAATTTTGCAATCAGCACATTCTGTTATTCCATCCTTATATTCGCATTTACATTTTGGACACCATGGCATGTCTGTCTTAACCTCCGTCAGCTATTATTATTTTATTTATTGGAAAGATATTCGTGAATACCTTTAGCTGCTGCTTTGCCTGCTCCCATTGCCAGGATAACAGTTGCAGCACCTGTTACAGCATCACCACCTGCAAATACGCCTTCCTTTGTTGTCTTACCGTGTTCTTCATCAGCAACGATACATTTCCATTTATTTGTTTCCAATCCCTTAGTCGTAGATGAGATCAAAGGATTAGGCGATGTACCCAATGACATGATAACGGTATCAAGTTCCATATCAAACTCACTGCCAGGAACCTCTACCGGTCTTCTTCTGCCTGATGCATCCGGTTCACCAAGTTCCATTTTAACGCATCTCATACCCTTTACCCAATTGTTCTCGTCTTCAAGAATCTCAACAGGGTTAGTCAAAAGATCAAATATAATGCCTTCTTCTTTTGCATGATGCACTTCTTCTACTCTGGCAGGAAGCTCTTCTTCACTTCTTCTGTACACAATATGTACTTCTGCACCAAGTCTCAATGCAGTTCTGGCAGCATCCATTGCTACATTACCACCACCTACAACTGCTACTTTCTTACCACGCATGATAGGTGTATTGGAATCCTCATTGAATGCCTTCATCAAATTACTTCTGGTCAAGTATTCATTTGCTGAGAATACACCGTTGGCATTTTCACCCGGAATACCCATGAACTTGGGAAGTCCGGCACCTGAACCGATAAATACAGCATCAAATCCTTCTTCATCCATTAATTCATCGATTGTAACAGACTTGCCAACAATAACGTTCTTTTCAATTTTAACACCAAGTGACTCTACATTTGCAATTTCCTTGGCTACTACTGCTTCTTTGGGAAGTCGGAATTCAGGAATACCATATACTAATACACCACCTGCTTCATGCAATGCTTCAAATATAGTAACATCATATCCAAGTTTGGCCAGATCTCCTGCACATGTAAGTCCGGCAGGACCAGAACCGATAACTGCTACTTTCTTGCCCAACTTTTCTTTTGCCGGTGTCGGTTTGATTCCATTTTCTCTTGCCCAGTCAGCAACAAAACGTTCCAGCTTACCAATTGAAATAGGTTCACCCTTAAATCCTCTGATACATTTACCCTCACATTGGCTCTCCTGAGGACATACACGTCCACAAACTGCCGGAAGTGCTGATGATTCGCTGATGATCTTATATGCTTCTTCTATATTTCCCAGTTTAACCTGTTCGATAAATCCCGGAATATTAATAGATACAGGACAGCCTTTCATGCACTGTGCATTTTTACAGTTAATGCATCGTTCTGCCTCACACTTTGCTTCGTCCATGTTATATCCGAGACATACTTCGTCAAAATTTTTCGCTCTGACTTGTGCTTCCTGTTCACGAACAGGTACTTTCTTTAATACATCCATTTATTTATCTCCTCCACAATGCCCGCATCCGCCATGATGTGTATCGCCTTCCTGAAGCTTCAACATTGCTCTGCCTTCAGCCGTTTTATAAATCTGCTGACGTTTCATAGCTTCATCAAAATTAACCAGATGTCCATCAAATTCCGGTCCATCTACACAAGCGAACTTAACCTTATCACCTACTGTGACACGGCAGGCACCACACATACCTGTACCATCTACCATAATAGGGTTCAGACTGACTATTGTAGGAATATTCAATTCCTTGGTAAGTTTACAGACAAATTTCATCATGATCATAGGTCCGATTGCAATACATACATCATACTGTTTTCCCTCTGCGACAAGATCCTGAATTGTCTGGGTAACCATTCCTTTTCTGCCATATGATCCATCATCTGTTGTTACATAAAGATTGCCGGCTACAGCCTTCATCTCATCCTCCAGAATCAGTAAATCATGATTCTTGGCACCGACTATTACATCTGCTGCAATTCCATTCTCATGTAACCACTTTACCTGTGGATAGACAGGCGCAGTACCTACACCACCTGCCACAAATAATATGTGCTTTTTCTTTAACTTTTCTATTTCCTCTGAAACAAGTTCGGAAGGGCAGCCAAGTGGACCTACAAAATCATGGAAAGCATCTCCTGCTTTGAGTGATGACATTCTTGTAGTCTCCGCACCTACTGTCTGAAATACAATGGTAATGGTTCCTTTTTCCCTATTATAATCACAGATAGTCAATGGGATTCTCTCCCCATCCTTATCCATTCTTACAATAACGAACTGCCCCGGCTGACAATTGCGTGCTACACGTGGTGCCTCTACAACCATCAGATAAATATTGGTGGTCAGTTCTTTTGCTTCTAATATCTGATACATATCCTTCCTCCTGTTATTTTTTTCACATATCTTACTCATTGTATAAGAATATGCATATTTTTTCAACTATTTTTCTAAATTTCTGTATGAATATACCTTATTACTTATTCTTCCAAAGCTCTGAGATTGTATTTTCCTTCTCCAATCTTCCATGCTTTAAATAATTCAGCAGTATCTGCATTGATTGCATATAAATTACTGGCATCATGCACTCTGCCCGTAGTATCAACATATTCTTCATATACAATATAATATATGATACCGTCAATTTCTACAGCAGTATCGACCCGGTACTGATTCATTCCCAGCTTATTTGAAATATGTCCTTCTGTATCAGCCAGATAACCTTTTGCCCATAAATTATTGACCAGTACCTGCGTTGCCAGCTCAGGTGAAAAATTAGCCTGAATATACAACTGATAGGTACGCTTGACAATCGGACTTGCCAGCCCGTCCTCATTAATGGCAACAATAGAAAAATTGCTGACACCGTATGGCATTTCAATTGGTTCTGTATATCTGTTGCTCTTTGAATTTGGAACCGAACCATCTAATGTATAAAATATCTTTGTATCATCATTGTGATATATTTCTATGAACTGTGGTTTATCATAAGTTCCACTTTCCAGGCTGACTACCGGCTCTTCCGGTTCCGACAGACTGATATAATAATTTTGGGTTACTATATCACTGGAAATACCGTACATATTGACAAAGAATGCCTTCAAAGTATAGTCTCCTGACTCTAAAAGAATCGGTGTTTCATATACAAGCGAATTCGTTGTTGGTGTCGTTCCATCCATTGTATAATATACAAATCCATCTGTATTTCCTGATATTGTGATAGAAATCAGTTCATCGTATACTCCACCTTCTTTATTAAAAGAAGGTGCGAGTGCAGCATATTCATTGTATTTTGCAAGTATGGCCTCACTGTCACAGTCTTTCAGCAGATCGCCCATTTTATCATATTCTTTTCTTTCCTGATAAATTGATAAAAGCAGATCATATACTTCCTCTTCATTATCAAGATCAAACTGAAGCAATTCCGTAAGTACTGATATTGCACTTTGTTGCTGACCGTTTTTATCATAATATTTTGCCAGTAGGAAACGGGCATCTGTATGGTCTGAATCTAACGCAAGTGCCCTTTCCAGATAGGCAATTGCCTCATCATAATGATCACTGGCTGCACATTCTATTGCCCTGTTATACTGATATTCATAGGAATTATCTCTGGAATTCTGCACACCTGCCATCACAATTGCAATAATTGCCACTACAGCAACGACACCAGCTCCGATAACAACTGCTTTCTTTCCATTTCCATGTAACCCATGTTCCGGATAGTAGTCTCTGAAACTCTCTTTCAGATCATCCGTATCCGAATCTTCATCTGTATCTGATGCTGTAATATCCTCTGCCATGTTATTGATTGTCTCATTTAATTGCGCCTCCAATTCTATATCAAAATCCGGCACAATCTTAATCTCTTCCCCACAATGTTCACACAGCAGTTTTCCCTCTTCTATCTCTTTTCCACAATTTGGACATTTCATATTGGGCAGACTCCTCGCTAGTCCTGACTGCCTGATGTCCTCAAGCAGTCTGATCATCATAGTTAAAATAATCCAGTAATTACGCCGTCATCTGTTACATCGATCTGGTAAGCCGCCGGTTCTTTTGGAAGTCCTGGCATAGTCATAACAGCCCCTGTTAACGCAACAACAAAACCTGCTCCAGCAGATACATATACTTCTCTGATATTAATTGCAAAACCTCTTGGACGTCCTAATAAAGTTGGATCATCGGATAAAGAATACTGATTCTTCGCCATACAAATAGGCAACAGACCATATCCCTGACTTTCCAATCGATCAATTTGCTTTGATGCAGCCGGTGCAAATACAACTTCATCAGCTCCATAGATTTCCTTTGCAATACAGGTAATCTTATCTCGTATAGGCTGCTTTTCATCATATAATGGTTTAAAATGACTTTCCTTTGTTTCAATTGTATTTAATACTGCTTTAGCCAGTTCAATACCGCCTTCTCCGCCTTTTTCCCATACCTGTGATAAAGCAAATTCACAGTTTCTGTCTTTGCAGAAATTTCTTACAAAAGCAATTTCTTCTTCTGTATCTGTAATAAATGCATTTAATGTAACAACGATCGGAACCCCATATTTATGTAAATTTTCAATATGCTTTTCAAGATTGGCAATGCCCTTATTCAAAGCTTCCATATTCTCTGCATTTAAATCTTTTTTGGCAACTCCACCATTATACTTTAATGCCCTGATTGTCGCTACGAGCACAACTGCATCCGGTTTCAGACCTGACATACGGCATTTGATATCAAAAAACTTCTCTGCACCAAGGTCTGCGCCAAATCCTGCTTCCGTCACAACGTAATCTGCCATTTTTAATGCTGCCTTGGTTGCTCTGACGCTGTTGCAGCCATGTGCAATATTGGCAAAAGGTCCACCATGAACAATTGCCGGCGTATGTTCAAGCGTCTGGATCAGGTTAGGTTTTATTGCATCCTTTAAAAGTGCTGCCATGGCACCCGTTGCATGGATTTGTCCAGCAGTAACAGGTTCTCCTGCATAATTATACGCTACTACCATACGGTCCAGTCTTTTCTTAAGGTCTTCCATATCTTCTGCCAGACAAAGTACCGCCATAATTTCTGAAGCAACTGTAATTACAAAATGATCCTCTCGAACGAAACCATCCATTTTGTTTCCAAGACCTACTACAACATTTCGCAATACTCTGTCGTTCATATCCAGACATCTTTTCCATACGATCTGTCTGGTATCAATTCCCAATTCATTTCCCTGTTGGATATGGTTATCTAATAACGCTGCACACAGATTATTTGCAGATGTTATTGCATGAAAATCACCTGTAAAATGAAGATTCAGATCTTCCATAGGAACAACCTGCGCCCTTCCACCTCCGGCAGCGCCACCTTTTATGCCAAAACAAGGTCCAAGAGAAGGCTCCCTTAATGCAATAACTGCTTTAAGTCCCATTTTTCCAAATGCCTGACCTAAGCCAACGCTGGTAGTTGTTTTTCCTTCTCCTGCCGGAGTAGGATTAATTGCTGTCACAAGAATTAATTTACCATTTTCATTTTTTTCGATCTTTTTTAAATACTCATCTGATATCTTCGCCTTGTACTTACCATACAGTTCCAAATCATCCATGGTCATGTCCAATGATTTTGCAACTTCAGTAATTGGTTTTAATTCAGCTTCCTGTGCAATCTCGATGTCTGTTTTCATCATTCTACTCCTATCCTTTTCCTTATGTTTCTCTTATATCCTTCTCTGTTCATCCATGCGTTTCAGCGTACTTATTATTCCAGTATAAGAACATTGACAAAATTGTAACATCTTTACATAGCTTCGTCCAGATAATTTTCAAATTGTTCCATGCTCATAAGAATTTTCCTGGGTTTGGTTCCTTCTTCTGCACTGACAACACCTGCTTCTTCCAACTGATCTACAATTCTTGCAGCGCGGTTAAATCCGATTTTAAATAATCTCTGCAACATACCTATAGAAGCCTTGTCCTTTTCAATCACAAATCTTCCGGCATCAGCAAAATATACATCAACATCATGTCCACCGGATGCCCCCCCTGCTCCGCCAGAAGAACCCGAGCCCTGCATTGTCTTTATCTGTTCCTCTACGGCTGAACTGTAGTTATTTCCAAGCATTTGATTCTTAATAAAATCTACTACATCCGACACTTCTGAATCAGAAACAAATGCTCCCTGAATTCTTGCAGGTTTGGAATAGCCCTGTGGATAGAACAGCATGTCTCCTTTACCTAACAGCTTTTCTGCACCATTCATATCCAGAATCGTTCTGGAATCTACACCGCTTGACACGCTAAAAGCAACCCTGCTCGGCATATTCGCTTTGATCAGACCTGTAATGACGTCTACGGAAGGTCTTTGCGTTGCAATAATCAGATGGATTCCGGCAGCACGTGCTAACTGTGCAAGTCTACAAATGCTCTCTTCAACCTCATTAGAAGCTACCATCATCAAATCCGCAAGCTCATCTACAATAATAACCAGTTGGGGCATTTTTTGTAACGGTTCCCCATCAGGAGAAAGTTTACCGTTCTCCACTGCCTTATTGTATCCTTTCAGATCTCTGACATTCATATCAGCAAATTTCTTATAACGATCCGTCATTTCCGCAACACCCCAATGAAGTGCTGCAGAAGCCTTTTTAGGATCAGTTACTACAGGGATCATCAAATGTGGTATTCCATTATATACACTTAATTCTACTACCTTAGGATCGATCATGATCATTTTTACATCAGCAGGATCAGCCTTGTATAAAATACTCATAATGATGGTATTAATACAAACTGATTTACCGGATCCTGTAGCGCCGGCGATCAGAAGATGGGGCATTTTGGCTATATCCGCAACTACCACCTGACCACCTATGTCCTTACCTACTGCAAAGCATATATTGGAAGGGAACTTTTTGAATTCCTCCGATTCTAATAAATCCCTCAACGCCACTGCACTGTTTTCCTTATTGGGAACTTCTATTCCTACGGCTGCCTTGCCAGGAATAGGCGCTTCTATTCGGATATCAGTTGCAGCAAGATTAAGTTTAATGTCATCTGCAAGTCCTACAATCTTACTTACCTTTACGCCCTGTTCAGGCTGCAGTTCATACCTGGTTACGGAAGGTCCCTGACTAATATCCGTGATTGTCACCTTAACTCCAAAATTCTGTAATGTCTGCTGTAATCGAAATGCCGTTTCTTTCAACTGCATTACAGAATCACCCTTTGTTCCTTCTCCCTTTTTTAATAAAGAAAGCGGCGGAAATACATATTTTTGTTCCTGATTTTCACTGTTTTGAATCTGTTGTGCAATTTTTTCTTCTTCCTTTGCTATTTCAACTTTATCCTCAGGCTGTGCTTTTTTTGTGGTGTTTCGATTTCTGGGAGTCTGCTCCGTCACAGGTTCAGGCATTGTCTCCAGTACACTTTCATCCGCAATATCTGATTTACTCCATATCTCCGGCTCCTGTGCGCTTTCAAATACCGTATTCACCTCCTGAATGGAAAGTTCAGGTTCCATTTTCAAATCCTGTGGAAATGGTACTTTATCCGGCGCTTCCTGTTCATAATTCTCACCATACGGTGATACATGAATATCTTCTGATACTGTGTTATTATCAATATCATTTAATATGATTTCATGAATGTCTGCTTTGGTTCCAAGAGATGGCTTCGCCTTTTGCAGAGTTACAGATTCACTGGATATAACACCTCTTGCCTTCTTATCCATTCTTCTTTCAGGTACTTCCTTTTTTTCCTGTTTTAATTCTGCCTGTTTTTTTCTCCTGGCAACTCTTTGACGTTCTCTTTCTTCATATTCATCATATTCATATTCTTCGTCATATTCGTCAAGACTCTCCCGATATTCACGCATTCGCGCCGCATCTTCTTTAGCGGATTCCCATAGATAAGATCCTCCCTTTCTGATACCTGATAGAAAACTTCTTTCTGTTATAAATACGACAGATATAATTACTAACACAATTACCAGAAAAAGAGTACCTCCAAAACCGATCAGCCGATACAGTCCATATGCTATGCTGCCAAACAGTACTCCACCACCAGCATGATGTTCTGCCGATGAATGATATAAGGAAGAGATCAATTGCCCTTCCTGTATCATGTCATTTTGTTTTAAGAACATGTATGACAATATACCCAGCAGGAAAATCAGAATAACTGCACTTACCAGCTTAATTACCGCCACTGTATTTCCTTTATTTGATATTCCAAACGCAAATCCCAAAAAGATCATGATAGGAACGATATATGCAAGTAAACCAAATACTCCAAACATTGCACTTCTGATTCCATCGGCTGCTGTTCCATGAATGATATGTGTTACACACAAAAATAAAAAAATTGCTGCAGCAAAAATGCAGATTAAAACAACTTCATTTTTTACTGCGATATCAACATCTTTCCTTGCAGTACGTTTTTTTCCCTTCGATTTTGTATTCGTTCTGCCTTTCGTAGTCTTTCTTCCCGATGCAGATGCCATAATACTTCCCCCTGTTGCTCTATATTTCACATTACATAAAATATAGTATATCATTTATCACAGCACTTGTCATGGTAAATCTAATATTATTTCCCTTGTCTGATCAATTCATGAAGCTTTGAAACTGCCTGTGATATTCCCCCAATTTCATCAATAATTCCTTCTCGGACAGTTTCCTTTCCTTCAAGTACAGAACCGATATCTTTCGTAAGTACTTCTGTTTCCATCATCAGTTCTTCCAGCCTTTCCTTCTTTATTCTGCAATGTTCACATACAAAACAGATGATCCGATTTTGCACATCCCTGAAATAATTAAAAGTCTGTGGTGCTCCTATCACCATTCCACTCATCCTGACAGGATGTATTACCATAGTTCCAGTTGGAACTATAAAGGAATAATCTGTACTGACTGCTATAGGAACTCCAATACTATGACTCCCGCCCAACACCAGAGATACTGTCGGTTTACTCAAAGAAGCTATCATTTCAGCTATTGCCAGTCCTGCCTCTACATCTCCTCCCATAGTATTCAAAAGTAATAACACTCCGTCAATATCTCTGCTGTCTTCAATAGATGCTAACTGTGGTAATAGTAATTCATATTTGGTTACCTTGGTCTGGTTACCTGCATTCTCATGACCTTCAATTTCTCCTATGATAGTAATTAAATGAATTCTATGATTTTCTGAGTTTTCTTCTAACGTAACCTGGCTTTCTTTTTCAATTTTTTCATCTTTATACTTTTTATTATCTAATTTGCTATCTTTATCGTTTTCACGCTGTTCCATTATCATATCCTCCATAAATTTCAAAATAAAAAAAGAAACCACATTGGTTTCTTTTAGTGTTCTTCAAATATTTATGAATTATTCTATATCAAAAAAATCCATTCCATTCATATCTTTAAGATCAAAATCGTCCTTATCAGGAGGCAGTTCATTGATTAAATATCCCATTTCTTTGTGCTCTCTTCTTTTCGGAACAGGAAGAGGATTCTCAATATAATTCACCTTTTTCTTGTCTATATCCTCCAATTTGATTTCACGCATCCCAAGTGGCAATATACTCTTTGTTTCTTCTGGAATTTTAATAACATTTTCCTGTTTTTTTTCTGTCTTACCAATAATATCATCTAAAGTAATCACTTTAGTTTCTGAATCCTTACTATCAAAACTCTGTTTCCCCATAGTAATCTCCACTTATATAGATATTTACTTATTGCACCTTACTTATATATAATAAGTATAACACAATCCTTTACATTTGCAAATTAGATAAAACAAAAAGACAATGATACAACACATCATTGTCTAAATAAAAGTGGGACCTACAGGGCTCGAACCTGTGACCCTCTGCTTGTAAGGCAGATGCTCTCC
>OKVF01000562.1_pt1 | contig 39525 bp, 42 predicted proteins | sample 1604831 | NCBI WGS metagenome assembly OKVF01 (sample SAMN01760980, study PRJEB22395) | human gut metagenome
TCATCAGCCATTACAAATATTTCAGTAATTTTGTCTTCGGTGAGCATAGCGATAGTGTGGGGCACAAAACGAAGCGTTTGATGTTGTGGTCTGTCGGTTTTGATGAAATGCTTTGATTTTGTGGGGGTTACGAGAATGATTGGTTGAGAGGTCAAAAAAACGAAGCGTATAAAAAGTTTACTTAGGTTTACATGGGGTTTACATGAGAGGGGGCAAAGGTTTACACGGCGTTTACATGGAGCCTAATGTCGTTGATGAACGGTTTACATGGGTGGCACGGGCGGTATGGTGGGGTTAAGGTCGGCTTTTTTCGGGCCGATTTTTTGTGGATGTTTATGAATTTGAATAATTCAAAAGATTGCAAATAGCTGTTATTTGTGTATATTTGTGGAAAATTCAGAGATTATGAGACAGATAAAAGTTGTACATGTGCACCTCACCGGTAAGCGCCGGGACTTGTATTTTGGCTCGATAGCGGCCATATTTACGGTTTTAAGCCCACGAGAAGTGGGTTGTGGCTATGATTATCTACGTCGTGCCGGCTTAAGCGGAGGCGGCACTGTAGTGACTAAATGCGCTATAATAAAGCAATCTACGCTGATTACAGCGCCTCGTGGAGGCTGTAGTGGCGTAGACGATGAAACGGTGTAATAACGGTGTTTTTGCGACTTTATAAGGCCGTTTGAACCGGTGCCGCAGGGGGAGCCTCACAACTCCCCTATTTTTGTGTTTTAATGGTCAATTTTGCGGTTAGGAGTTACAAGAGGGGTTACAGTTAGGGGTTACACTTTTAAGAATTAGGGGTTACACATTTAGGGTAATCGGGGGGGGGGATAGAGAGGTGGAAAAATACCGTTTTTTCAAAATGCACCCCCGATTTTAGCATTTCACTATGAAGAAAAAACCGAGACATCTCGGAATCACACATTATTAAATAAGGGAGATTCAAAGGATTGTGGTGTATTTAAGCCCTATTTTAGGGGGTAACACCGGAAAAAGGGCGATTCGGGGGCGAACAGGGGTAACCCTCGGGGAACATTTCGTTCTAATCAAGACTCAGAAATGGCGTAGTAGACCCACGACGAGAGCCATGTGATATATTTCTTCTTTGGATACGGGGAAGTCGGGATATCCTTTATTGTCGGAGCGGCAGAGGATGTGGCCATCGCTCTCGAAGATGCGCTTGACGACAATGCCCTGAGCTGTGTCGAGGACATGAATGCGTCCCCACTGGATGAAAGCCGACTCTGTGATGAAGCGGCATGCGAGCTCGTCGCCCGACTCGATGACCGGCTCCATGGATTCACCTCGGGCGACAATAGTAAAGTCGTATTTGGGCAAGGAGGGAATTACAGGCATTTGCTCGCACTCGCTTTCATACACAGAGGATAAGGCTACAGAAAGCCCACCGGCAGCAGCATTGAGTGGAATTCGTGGGCGCGTATGATTATTCTGTAGTTCTGGAATTTGCTTAACTTGCGGAATTTCAGAGCCGTTGTATTCAACGACATGGACTTGCTCAACAGGTTTTTGTTTTGAGGGTCTATGTGTATTAAGCATTTAAAATAATTCCTGAAAAGTTTGGTAGGTTGAAAATAATCACCTATCTTTGCAGCGTATTCCAAGTGGAACGTGCGGCCGAAGATACGAAAAAGCCGTGAGATAGACAAATTTTAACAGTTAAGCAAACAAAAACAGATGAGCGAGACAGAAGACATCAAGGTATGGCAGGCACGGAGCGCCTGGCAGAAGGTGGCGAGCGTGCTGATAATGGAGGGCGTGTCCTTCCGCTACGATGAAGAGAATGGCATCACGTTCACGGCCCCGGACTTCTATGTAGAGAAGTTGAAAGAACGCTTGGTTTATGCCCACGGCTGCTCAGTAAGACCGATTATTAAAGAAATCAAATAAAAGACAATGAGAACAACACTTAAAGACCTTCTGCACGCAATTAACATTCTTGGCGATGACCGCGATGTAACAGTTGATGGAATGGACTCAATCGCAGTATGTCCTCCCGTAAAGATTACCCCGGAAGGAGAAAAGCACTTTCATAAAGCACTTGAAGCAACCGTGGAGGTGGAATACAAAAACGACTGCCATTACAGCACATACGTCAGCGATGACGAAGAGGATATCAACGAAGAAGCATGGGACTTGTTAGTCTCGCTCGCCGGATGCTGTACAGAGAATAAATTCAATAAATGGTTTGAAGGTGACACTGCCAAGGTTATTTGAAAACTTCAAAATACAGGGTTAGACCCAAGAGAGGGCAATCCTCCGGCATGAGAGCCGGTTAAAGCCGAAAGGCACAACATTAGAACCCTCGGCGTTGCCAAATGCGCCGAGGAATTCGGGAGGATAGTTCAGTTGGCAGAACAAACGGCGGTAACCAATCCGACTGTGTCGTCCTCGGTTCGAGTCCGGGTTCTCCCACTAAAATTTCAGAGAATATGAAACAACAATCAGAACAAAGGACAGAGGCGGCGCTGAAGCTGCTGCTTCAGACACTGGAACAGAACGTGGCCGACACGGGCAGTGTGCTCGACGAGTTCGAGGCCAGCCACACCGAACAGGAGTGCGAGCAATCGAAGCAGTACAGGACACTGGCTGCAGCCAGCTTCGCACTGGAGGCTTTAACAGACAGGATTAAAGAAGAACTAAATAAGTAAGATTATGAAAACAATCGCTTTGTCAGAACTGCTCAAGGTTATGAGCATAGAAACATTCCGCAAGTTAAGAGCCCGCGGCAGACTTGTAGTGACAAGAACGGCACCTTATACAGAAATTGATGCCGGGAGTCTCCCTAATCGTTTTCAAGCGGCCTTGTCTCGTCTCCCCACCGCATGATGGAGTATCCGTGGAACAGGGCGAAAAATTTGATGACACCCAAGAGGTCGGAAGAGAACACCATATCGGAAACGTAGGCTATCTTCACAGTAAGCCAATAGCTTTCAGGGTCGAAATAGTCAAGCTCACACCAAAGGGCGAAAGCCTTTGCAAGATGCGTGGCATCTTCAAGGTCTGAATGATAATCGCCATCGTCGGTGTATTTGCCGAGAATGACATACTTGCAGATGTATAAGTCTTTATCCATAACAGTTCCATTTGGAAAAATCTGTACTAATATACGAAATAAAAATCAATAAGAGAACGAAATGAAAAAATACATTTCAGTCAGCAAAGAAGGAATCAGGAAGCTGATGGCGACCTTCAAGGTCGGCGACCGGTGCGTGCGCAACGCCCTTGCCTACCGCAGCAACAATGAACTGGCACGCAAGATTCAGTTTACAGCCGTGAAGCATTACGGAGGGTGTGTGTACTCGGTGGACAAAGAGGCTGAGTGCTTCTTTGACTCGGACAGCTGCATGCGGTATGTGTGCCCGAACGGAGCGGAAATCTATCTTGACAAGCAGACCGGGGAGGGAAAGATATATGACCCCCAGGGAAAGGTTGTTGCGAGTTACCCTCATGTGCCTCTGACGAAAATCAACGAAATGCAGCAGTATGCGGCTGCGCTTTAAATAACGGATATGGAATATTACGGTAACAGACTTTGTATCTCGATGCGCGACCTTGTGGACGGCGGCATTATGTCGGAACCGAACTACAAGCAGCTTGCATCCCGTGGCCGCTTTGAGGTAGTTCGAAAAGGTCGCGGCCAGGGATGTTATGCGTTGGTTGCCGTAGACAGTCTGCCCCAACGCTATAAAGACAAAGTCGAGGAGGTATACCCCGGCGGCGCACAGGCCCGGCTTGAAGGCTGGATAAAGAGCAACTATGAGGTCGACCCCGAGGCAACGTCTTTCTTTTTCTCGAAAAAAAAGTGCGGCATCGACTTGCCTCGCGAGACTGCCCGGGAATATATCACCAATGCTTCTGTGATGAACACATGCATCAGGCTTTATGGCAGAGCAGCCACCGCACAGAAACAGTTTGGCGGCAAATATGACTGGAGTGAAATGACGGCAGCAATCGAGGCCCTGCGCAAGCATTTCGGCCACACGCTCCCGGCATCGACCCTGCGGTTCCGCAAGAAGGTCAACGACTATAAGGCTTTCGGGTATGCGAGCCTCATCAGCGGCAAGTTCGGCAACCAGTCGGCCCGCAAGGTCGACCATAAGACCGAGCGACTGATTCTGAGTATCGCCATACAGCCGAACAAGCCGTGGAACACGAATGTGCTTGAGCTATACAACTCGTTTGTGACCGGCGAGCTTGACGTATATGACTTCAGTACCGGCGAGCTCTATAATCCGGAAGACTTCACCGACAAGGCAGGCGAGCCGATGGTACTGAGCGAGGCCACCATTACCAATTATCTCAACATGCCCAAGAACAAGATACTGATTGACAAAGCTACGATGAGCTATACGGCCTTTTCCCATGAAATATCACCGCATATGCACCGTCATCATGGAGAGTTCTCTTTGTCAAAGGTCTCGTTCGATGACCGCGACCTTCCTCGCAAACTGAAGGATACAAAACAGAGACCGAAAGCCTATTACGCCTATGATGTCGCAAGCGGATGCTGTATAGGATACGCCTATAATCGCGTCAAGAACGTAGACCTGGTGGTAGATATGTTCCGCAATATGTTCAGGCTGCTTGACCGTCAGGGCTGGGGTTGTCCGGCAGAGGTGGAAGTAGAAAATCACCTTATGAGCCAATGGCGAGATTCATTTCTACGCGCCGGTGTCATGTTTCCGTTTGTACGCTTCTGTGCTCCAATGAACTCAAAAGAGAAATATGCAGAAAGCGCTAACGGTGTTAAAAAACGTACAATCGAACACAGCAATCACAATGGTATAGGACGATTTTATGCAAAGAGAAGACAGTATCGAACTGAAAGCATTAAAGTATTCGATGAGCTCAACAACACCTATGTCGAGAAGGAATATTACACTTGGGACGAGCTGATAGCTGACGATATGCGAGACATTTACGAATACAACCATGCACTGCATCCCAATCAGAAAAAATACAAGGGCATGAGCCGTTGGGACGTGCTTGTCGCCAATATCAACCCGATGCTCCAGCCTCTTGACAAAGCGACAATAGCCCGATATGTAGGAGAAAAGGTATCGACCACAATCAGGCGCAATTCCTACTGTCGTGTAGCCGGTATCGACTGGTGGCTGAGCAAGACAGAGGCCCTTGAGCTGCTTGCGCCGAACGACTATAAGGTGGATGCATATTATCTCACAGACGAAGAAGGAAAAATTACTGATATGTTCATCTACCAGGGTGATATGTATATTGACCGTCTGGAAAATGTGGGTACATACAACACCGCCACTGCCGAACAGACCGATGAGGATGAGAAAGTCTTCGTTGAGCAGCGCAAAAAAATCAGCCACTTCAACAAATATATAGACGAGCACGCGATAGGTCGAGTTGGCATTATGGAGCGCGATAAGGACCCTTTGGTGGTAGAGGAAGTTTCCGTTCCGGGACAGACGACAGAAGAGCCGGAGATGCCGGCAGAGAATACAAACTTTGTCTATGATGCCGCAGCACGCGGCCGTGAAGCTGTATAGAAATATAATTAGAACCGGATTAAAATACAGTAAGAATATGATTACAAAAGACACCAAAAACAGGATTCTCGAGGCAATCAGGGCGAACCGCGTCAACTATCCGAGTGACGCTAAACACGCCGCCTCGCTCGGGATAACGACATCGGTCTACAGCGCGGTCAAGAACGGCCAGACCGACCGTGTGTTGAGCGATGCCAACTGGATAAGCATTGCCCGTAAGCTCGGCGTAAGCCTCCGCGGCGAGATAGAGTGGAAAGCGGCCAGAACGCCGACCTATCTGTTCATCACGGCACAGCTTGAGGTGTGTCAGTCGGGCGGCATTAGCGCGATTATGTGCGACATGCCGAACATAGGCAAGACATTCACAGCGCGCCAGTATGTGAAGAGCCATGCCAACGCAATCTATATCGATTGCTCTCAGGTAAAGACCAAGCTTAAGCTTGTGCGGAAGATAGCCTCGGAATTCGGTGTCGACAGCAAAGGACGGTACGCAGACCTATATGAAGACCTTGTGTACTATCTGCGCTCGATAGAGTGTCCGCTGATTATACTGGACGAGGCCGGCGACCTGCAGTACGAGGCATTCCTGGAGCTGAAGGCCCTGTGGAACGCCACCGAGCGCTGCTGCGCCTGGTATATGATGGGTGCAGACGGACTCAAGGAGAAAATCAACCGCTCGATAGAATGCAAGAAGGTGGGTTACACCGAAATGCTGAGCCGCTACGGCGACCGCTACAGCCGGGTAACACCGGAAGACGGGAAGGAACGGGCCAAGTTCCTCATGGAGCAGGCCCGGATAGTGGCGACGCTCAACGCGCCTGAGGGCAGCAATGCCGGTGATATAGCCCGGAAGAGCGGAGGCGGACTTAGGCGAGTATATACCGAAATCGAAAAACTTAAGAGACAGTGATTATGAAAAAGACACAACCTCACATTCAAACTCCAGCGGCGGATATATGCCATTGCAGATTTGAGCGAATGAGGATATTATCTGAGCTAAGAGCATCGCTCTATGAGGCGATTTGCAAGGTCGATGAAGAGATAGAGTCAATCCGGCGCAGTGAAAGCCGGCACGCTCAGCGTTTTCATCGGGATAATAGACGAAAGGAGATTCCGACCAGAAATTGTCGGGGAGAATGCCGGGGCAGCATTGCTGACGGAAAAACCGGGCAAATTTTTCCAATTCTGTCTGAGTACGACTATTGTCGTATTGGCCAGACCGAATTGTGACAGCGAGATGAAGATTAACCATAATGCAAAATTAATCAAAAATGGCCAAACGAGCATATAGCCCCAAAGAGGTGCTTGCCAAGACCTATAAGACACTACCATGGGGAGAACGGTGGAGCCGGCCATTCGGCTTCCCGACCACCAACGAGGCATGGTTCATCAGCGGAGCTTCCGCCTCCGGCAAGAGCAGCTTTGTAATGCAGCTTTGCAAGGAGTTCTGCAATTACGGCATGGTGCTTTACTGCTCATATGAGGAAGGCGTGAACCAATCGTTCAAAGAGCGTATAGACCGTTATAGGATGCATGAGGTGCAGGGTCGTTTCCGGGTTGTGACAAACGACAGTTACGAAGAACTTATCGAGCGTCTGTCAAAGCCTAAAAGCCCACATTTCGTGATTGTGGACAGTTTTCAGGTTGCAGACTGGACATATGACCAGGCAAAGCAGCTTATAGACCGTTTTCCGGCAAAGAGCTTTGTCTTCATCGCCCAGGAGTACAAAGGACAGCCAATGGGCAAGGCTGCAGTCAGGCTCCGCTATATAGCCGGAATCAAAGTCAGAGTCGTAGGCTACAAGGCTTTTTGCCAAGGACGTTTTACGGAAGACCCGGGCAGTTACTTTGTAGTATGGGAAGAAGGTATTTTAAGAACTTCAAACAATATCAGATAACATGAGTGACAAGCAAGAGATAATAATACTTGAGCCGGGCGAGCGGCTTTGCAAAGAAGGCTTTTTCTCACGACCGGCTGTCTGTCCCTATTGTGGGGGCCGAGGGTGGTTCTATAGCGGCGAGCATGAGCCGGAGACAGTTCCGTGTCCCGACTGCGAGGGAAGCGGCGAAGTCATCGCCTTTGTAACAATAGACTGGAGACCAATACAGAATAAATCAAATGGCGCAAAACATCAATCAGGCCTTTCGTCAGTTAGGCCGAACCGAAAAAGCTCAATTCATCGAGAAGAACCTTGAGTATGCCTCTGAATGGGCAATCGCAGACTATGTGGACACTTATTTCTTGGGCGTGGCAAAGCACCTATCTGAGGAAACTCTGATGGCAATGCTTCACTATAAACAAGAACAGACCAATAACGATGAAACAGCAGGTAACTAATTTCGGGCGGTTCTACTCCGCATTCCACCGGCTTGTCATCCATGGCGAGCCGGAAGAGGCAAAGCGTCAGTTCGTACTGCAGTACACCGCCGGGCGCACCGACTCACTCAAGGAAATGAGCCTGAAAGAATACACAGACCTCTGTATGGCCCTCGAAGGCATGAACGGCACCAGGGATGAACTCAAGCGTCGCCGGAGCATCGCCCTCAAGCTGATGCAGGAACTGGGCGTAGACACCACCGACTGGGCGCAGATAAACGACTTCTGCCGGCATCCCCGGATATCGGGCAAAGCTTTCGGTCAACTGTCGATTGAAGAACTTATGCAGCTCGCCACCAGACTACGCACCGTAAAACGCAAGGGCTGGCAGCGCCGAAATGCCGGAGACGCACAGGCTACGGAGAACCGGAAGCAGCTTGTGACGTACCTTGTGAGCATTGCACCCAACGGCATGACAAGCTAAAAAAGAAATAATTCACCTTTTAAAATCATAATTATGGAACAAGTAGAGATGTCCGCAGAAGAGCGGAAAGAGTTCGAGGCCTTCAGGGCCGAACGCGAGAAGAAACGCCGCGAGGAAGAGCGGAAGCAGCAGCGTCAGGAGTATGCGACCCTGGTCGACGAAGAGATTGGAGCCGCAATACCGAGGCTTCGCGAAGTGAGCGCAATGCTCAAGAAGGCCAAGGATGAAATCTTCGGCAACTTCGACACCATTCTCAAGATGAAATCGGAGATAATCGGTGCTGCGCGTGACGGCCAGTGCAGCCATACCTTCACCAACTCCGACAGCACGCTCCGCGTGATACTCGGTGTGAACTGTATCGACGGATACCGTGATACGGTGGAAGACGGCATAGCAATGGTGAAGAGCTACATCGAGAGCCTTGCCAAGGACGAAGCGACCAAATCGCTTGTCAATGCCGTGCTGAGACTGCTCAGCCGCGACGGACAGGGCAACATCAAGGCCAGCCGGGTACTGCAGCTGCGAAAAATGGCTGAAGACAGCGGCAACGAGCAGTTCCTCGAGGGAGTGCGGATTATCGAGGAGTCATACCAGCCCACCGTCAGCAAGAAATTCATCCGCGCCCAGTACAAGGATGACAAAGGCGCATGGCGCTATATTCCGTTGGGCATGACCGATGTCGATTAAAACACAGGACTATGAAAAGAATGATATGCAGGGCTCCGAAAATAGCCCTCTGCCGTGAGTGTAAAGGTTCCGGTATCCTCGAGAGCGAGGCTCCGCAACGCAATCCTGCACCGTGCCCTCAGTGCAATGGCAGCGGTCGTGTGGTGGTGAGCTGCAAGATGACAGTCGACATCAAGCCCTACAGACCCGTTGGGCAAGGCTATCTAAAAATCATGTGACAGGCAATGGCAAAACAGCGCGGCATGTCTTACAGAAAGCGCGTCGCCGACATAAACCGGATATACGAGCAATACGCCAGAAGCGGCCTGAGCAACCGCGAGATATGGCGACGGTACATATATCCGGTTTATGCCATAAGCGAGCGGACTTTCTACAATATAATGAACGCCACGGCAGGGAACGAAAGCCCGGTCGTGGCGTCCGACATGCCGAGCCTGTTTGATTTCCTGCCCGATGAACCGACAGAAAAGCAATGAATTATGGCAGACATAGACGCACAAGTCCGCGAAGTATTCCGCAACATACTCAATGACATACGTGTCGGTGTAGGTGATGAGTTCGACCAGAATTTCGAGCGGCAGGCGTTTTTCTCAGAGGCATGGCAGCGACGAAAAAGCCCTTTGCGCCCCGGCGGTCATATACTTGTGGAGACGGGAGGGCTCAGACGGAGTGTGCGGAGTGAAATAAAGGAAAGCAGCATAGTGTTCTACTCAGACCACCCGGCGGCTGCCATTCATAACGAAGGCGGTGAAATAGTAGTCACTGAGAGAATGAAGCGGTTTTTCTGGCACAAATACATGTCGGCAGCCGGAGTGCTTGTATTCTGCCGACGAAAAGACGGCACAATGCGCCGTGACAAGAATACCAGGCATATTACTGATGTGGCAGATTTCTGGAAAGCCATGGCACTCATGAAAGCAGGAAGCACCATAAAGATACCGCAGCGCAGATTCCTCGGCACATCGCCGGAGGTGGAGGCAACGGTACGGGAAATCATCGAGGACAATCTGAATGAATATATCAACAGTATAGATTTCAACATAAAATGACAGCAATAATAATCACCTTAATCATCTGTGTAACGTTGGTGAGCATGTTATACATGACGCATGTCTATCCCAGGAGCATTCGTAAGTATAAGATACTCGCAGCTCAACGCAAAGCAGAATATGATAAGCTGAAGAAAGAGTATGACGGACATTTAGACGGTTACACTGACTGGTTTCTGTCTATGCAGAAGCGACTGGACGAGTTGGCAAACATCGTTTACGATAAAACTGAAGAAAAATGAGAGAGGAATTATACCGCAAACTGAAGGCCCGGCTCGAGGCATTGTGTGTCAATGCCGCCGGAGAGTATTATGAGCGTCCGGACGATGCGGATATGGATGACGAACTATATCCCCGGGCCATAAAGCACATCGACCTATGGAACCACAACGTGGAGTTTATCGAGCAGGAGGCGGCATGGGAGCGTCCGGCAGTGTTCATAGAGTTTGTGCCATTCAAATGGAAGACTATTGTTCCGGGAGTCGCATACCGGGCTGAGCCTCTTGTCAACCTCCATGTTGTCTCCGACTGGGCGTCGCAGGAAGCCGACGTGCGACAGTTCGGCTTGCTCGACCGCATCCACCGGCTACTTGCCGGGCTGGAGGGCGAGACCTTCGCGGAGTTCGACATCGACAGCTCGGCCACAAACCACAACCATGAGGAGATTGTCGAGAATATCGAGACCTACACTTGTGTCGCATTCCGGCATTTGCGGTAAAGCTTCAAAAACGCGTAATGACCGGCCAGAATTCAGAGAGCCGTTACCTTTATCGGGTGACGGCTCTCGCTGCAATATATGGGCGAATGACAGGTCTTACGAGGCTTTTTGACGAGGAGAGTCAGGTTGTGTATAGAGCATTATGTCCTTGTAGCCGGCGTTGTAGTTCATGTGTGCGTCGAATTCCTTCTTCCGGCAAAGGGCAAAGGGATTTCCAAGCGTGGAATTGCGGCCCAGCCACTCGCACAGTTCGATGATGCTCGATTTCCCGGAAGTAAAATATATGAAGTCATGCCCCGGCAACACCGACAGCACATCAAGATAGTCGGCGAGCCTCCAGTACATGCGGTAAGTGCCGACATCGGTTGACAGATATGGAGGGTCGACGAGGAATACAATCCCGGCGGTGTCTTTGAAGCGCCCGAAGAGTTCGCGATAGTCACATGAAACAATTTCCAGGCCGTCGAGATAATCCGGGCACGGTTCATATCGGCTCTTGCGTACGTTGTTATAAAGTGTCTCTTTGCGCATTGCGTCAATTGACAGCCGGTACTTCATGGAAAACATCAGCGAGGACGACAATGTGATGAAATCGAGATAGCCGGTGTCCTTCTCCTCCTGCTCGAGCAGTGCGAAGATTTGCTCCCGGGAATTTCCGGTAATAGGCTTGCCTCGACCGAACTGCGATGCAATAGGCCGGATAAGTTCGAGCAGGCGGTTGGTTCGGCTGATGTTGTCGATGCGTTGCCGGTAATTGTCAAAGTCATTATATATGACCCTCGACTCCGGATGAAAATGCTTTGTGATATGCGACAACAAGCCGGAGCCGCCGAACAAGTCGACAAAAAACGGTGCCCGACGGATACTGCCGGATTATATCGATGAAGTGCCGGGCGAACACTCTCTTCTGACCTACGAACGGCAGGGGTGCGGAAAGATACAGTGTATGCGAGTGACTGGAATTTGCCATTTTTATGAAAGATTTGAAACGATGCAAAGGTAGTGTCCGGGAGGATTGACATCCGCCATGGCGAGACTCCATTAGACTGCACCGGTACTGCAGTCATTCCGAAAATGCCTTATAAGGCTGTACACTTTACGCTCGCTTACATTGTATCTGTCGGCGAGAACCGCTACGGCATACGACACCTTATCGCCGGCGCCGACCATATTGTTGAACTCGACAAAAAGGTCGATGTAAGCTGTATCCTCGAGCTTTACGCCAACTCGGCGAAGTTTCTCAAGCAGTTCACGGTTGAAATTAAGAACTTCGAATATTGTCATCTGAGTGAATTTTACTAATTTTGCAATGTCTCACTTATAAAACACGCGTCCGGAAGGACGTAAAAACAGCATTCTCTGCGAAGCCGGAAAGGCATAATGCCCCCGGTTGGCTTCGCAGAGAATGCTTGTGTTTTTAGAAAGTGAGACGTCTAATGACAGACCGGGGGCATTTTTTATGTCCGCACCCGGAGGGACAATGATATTTTCAGCTCATAAACTTTTGCAATTCAATAATTGTTTGTAAATTTGCATCGGTCCTAAGCCGCAAGGCCTTGGACCTCCCTTCAAGAGGACTTCTTTATTTGAAGTCCTCTTGTTGCATAATAAAATCCTTGGAAAGAATAGTCTCTCTTGAGAGCGTAAGGTCTTTACCATTGAAAATAACAATCACCTCCTGAATTTCCGACTGACTTACACGGCCTTTGATGCCACGGGTCAAATCTGACAAGTCAATGGAAGAATCAATACGAATAACTACGTGTTTAGCCTGACGGGCCGCTTTTCTAAGCGCATTGTCAATAGCCCCCTTGGTCGGTTTGGAATTTACTTTGTATTCCTGTTTATATCCAAGAGAATGATTAAAACTGTCCGCTGATTTTTCATTGTCGGGATTAGGCAACAAATCTATTCTGTAGCCATATTTCTCGGCCAGGTATTTTGCGATGTTTATATTTTCATCAGCCTCTTTAATCCCATGGGCAGAATGAATGCGCACACGTCCATTCCTGACAGGGATATCGGTATAGCATTCCTTTAATTTACGGATTAACGCACATGCGGCACACACCTCATTGTCGGGCACGAAAGCCAGCATGAGGCTCTTGTCGCCTTTGTCAACCGGGCAAGTACTGCAGCGGCGAACGGTGTATGGATTATAATCCGGAAAAGTCTTTTTCTCCTTGCCGGGATTGAAGCGGAACATGCCTTTACTGTCGCACTGCAGAGCGGCCTCGCCGAGGCTCATGGCCCGGTCGTGAGGCGTGACAGGATATTTCGACTTGAGTACCTGGACTACAGTGCAGCGGCAGTTCCAGCCGTTGGGAGGACAGAACTCTTCCCAGAACGAATCCGACATGGGCAGGGTGACGCGGTCGAGAGGAGCGTGCTCCGGGCGAACCTTGTCGTCGCGCTGGGTGCGGTACTGGAGATTGTATCGGTCGCCGTCCTTCATGAAAGACTCCCATTTGGCGGCCATTTCAGCCGATGATACGGCAAAGTTATACTCGGCCCGGAGGTAATTGGAATTATATGTGCTGTCGATGCTCCGGACGTCGTTCAGGAACCGTTCGAATGGCTTTCTGTTGCCGTTCTCATCGATGAGCGAAGGGAATGCCTCGTTGAGCTCATGGAAAGTCTTCAGGCCGGAGAAGATATAATCAGAGCGGTGAAGCCGGCGGCGCATTGCATCTGACATCTCCACCTTTTCGAAAGAAGAGTCGAGGGCCGACGCGTGAGCTCCGATGAAGCTCTGCACGGCAGGGTCTGCGAGCAGTTCTACACGCAGCTCTGCGCCTTTCTCCCTGAAGAGGGCCTTCATCATGCCGTCGAACAGAGCGGAGAGCTTCTTGCGGATGTTGGTACCCGGCGATGCGAGAGTTTCAAATTCACCGGTTCCCTCGAGCAATGAAGCGTAACGTCGGTGCAGCCCCTCATAGTCGGAGGGGCTCAGTCGAAAAAATGCTTTTTCTCCTTACCCTCCCCGGCAGAGTTGTCATCATCAGCATCTTTCTCATTGTTGTCAGAAGGAGGCAAGGCCACAGGATTGCGACGCTCCCCTACAGGCATGCCGTACTTGTCGGCGAAATACGACGGGTCGACCTCATATCGGTCGGCAATCATGGTCTCGTATGCTACTTGCTGTTCCGGAGTGTAGTCGACGGCATCATCCCACTCGAAACGCAATCCTTTGACCGGAAAACCATGCAGAACCATAAGGGGTATAAGCTGATTGTTGACAATGTCGCGCAGCATGTCGCGGTCTGATTCCACCAGATTCATGAACACCTGAAGGTGCGTCTGCGACTGGGAGAGTGATGAGCCGTCTTCAATGGTCATGGTCTGACCGATTACAAGTTTTGACAGCTCGGAGTTGGCCCGGTCTATGCGCTTGTCGTAGACATTGAAAGCATCGCCTTTGCCGGATTCGACAAACTGAATCTCAGTCTCCATGCCGGTGACAACGCCCTGGTTTGCGCCGGCATTATAAATCATATCCTGCAGGCGCTGAAATTCTTTCGGGTCTCGGGTAGTGGTTCGGGCAATACGCCATGGCATGCCGAAGATTTCTGCAAAACAATCCCAGAACGACATGGCATGTCTTTTGGGAATTGTGTGCAAAGCCGCTTTCAGAAGCAGGCCGAGGTCATCGGGTCTTCCGGCCTCAATGAGCCAGTCTCTCCAGGGACGTTCGCGGAAAGCGATGCCGGTCTCCCAATTCATGCCTTTGCGGGCTACGACACGTCCTTTCTCCGGAATAACATGTTCCCGGGGAATCTGTGTCACGCCTGAGAATGACGGATGTCCGTCACCGTCGGCGACCACATCGCCGAGCTCAATGAGCGAATGCCCGAACCAGACTGACTCGAGGCAAAGCCGGCATAAATCCTTGAACCATGACTGGTCGAAAATATGCCCGGCATCCTTGTCAGTTTCTCCGGATTCATTTACAAGTTTAAATGAACGTGACATTACAAAACCGACGCGTTGCTGTATGCATCCTGAAAGATGAGCGTCTGTCATGGCATCCCGGTATATGTCATACAGTTTATTACGATTGGGATATCGGGGGTTGATGGCACTCTGCCATGCACGGCGCCAGTCTTCGATGTCGTTCTTTGTAAAAAAATCCGCATAACGGTGCAGCTCCATTATGATGGATGACTGTTTTGCCACCTTTGCACGGCTCTCGTATCCGGTTCTGTTCTGTTTTGATTTTTTACTCATAGTTTCTGCGATTATACATTTTCAGCGGAGTAAAGCCTCCCTAAAGACGATTCACCAGTCGTGTCTGAGTTTTGGAGATGAACTGAACGAAGTACCGAAGCCGACAAAACTGTCCGAGGATGTTTTCAGAGGCAAATCAGGAACTATCTTGCCTGCCTGCACACCTTCAAGCCATTTGATAGCGCGTTCATAACGCTCTTTACGGATTTCACTGCCCATTTTCTGAGGCTGGGATGCCGACAGATGATAAAGCACGATGTCGGCCGTATACATTACAATAAGCCGGTTGCGGGCATCCCCTGCAGCAGAGAATACGGCATCCGTGTCATAAACAGGGCGAAGGTAGCCTGAGATTTCCTCAATGGCCTCCGTCTCCGCATTAGCTATATTTTCCGGCGACGATTGCGAAACTACTTTAAGGGCTGCCTCGCCTATGACTACCCGGTAATCCTCATTATCAATAAACATACTACCATATATTTTTAGGCGAGCGACGCGGAATCGTCACCGGTTTAAAAATTTCCTGACGGGTGTTGCGCTGCAGATACCAAATCGCACCCTCGTCGGCATCGGGCGCGTCATCATGAGCACGGGAACCGCGCTCAAGCGCAAGAGTCTGCTCGATGCCCACCTCCATGTCGGGAGAGTTTTTCAGAGCCTCGTTGTAGAATACGAGGCCTCGTTCCCAAAGCGGCGAGACCGCCTCGATACGTTGGATTTTCTCCGGCTTTTTGCGGGTGTCCGGAAGAATGGGGAGCTGATAGCCTCTGATATTCCCTTCGGCTGCGAATTCGTCCAGTATAATGTCCTGCATGAAATTTGCCTCCATGAAGAATGAAATGGCTACACGGTCGCGGGTTCGCTCATAGAGATTATAGAGCCAACGCACCATGCCGGACACGGTATCCTGCCGCACATAAGTGTCTATGAGGTGCAGTTCCGTTCCAATCTTGCCCCACAGGCGGCAGGCCTTGTAGTCGTTGGACGTAGTGGATTTGAAGGAGGGGTCTGTATAGCAGACGAGCATATCATACTTGTTGAGTTTTGGCATACGCTTGAACCTTATCCATTCATGGCGGAAGATTGTGCCGTCTGTAATCGGGTTGTGCATCATCTCCTTCTCCCATGCCCGGTATCCCATAAAATCCTTGACGGCCTGCGCCTCTTCCTTTGTCCATTTATCCTTCCATGTCGGATTGCCGTCTTTGTCTATGGCTTTTATTTCCGACACGCGGACACCCTTTGAGGCGGCGATATTGGCGAGCACCGAGTTCTTGGATATCAGATTGCCGACCATTATGAAGCGGCCACGACCGGCATCGAGAGCTCCGAACAGAGCCTCCTTGACCCATTCGGTAACTTCCTTGACGCGTTTTTCGCTGCGGCACAGCTCATCATCATCCAGGTCATCAATTATGATATAATCGGGACGTACCTCCCGGTCTCGGAGACCACGTGGAGACTGTCCTCGGCCAATGGCGAGAAACTTTATGCCTCTTTTGGTCTTGAATTCACCTTCAAGCCAGGAACCGAGGTTCTTCTGTTCGCCAAAATCAGCAATCAGTCGCCGGTTGTTTTCAAGCTCCGCCTGCAAATCACCGAGCAGACGTTTGGCAGCCTCCTCCGATTTGCTTACCAATACCATAAAGTTTATAAGTGGAACCGGCTGAAATATCAGCCAGCATGGCGAAATCACACCGATATGAGTGGATTTAGCATGGAAGCGCGGCCATTTGTATACGGCTTTAAGATTTGGCGTATTTTTTATCTCCAGTGCCGCTTTTGAATGGAAGGGAGCATTGCTGATTGTCCTGATGACTTCACCCGTGGCCTTATCTGTCAGTGCGAGATAATGAGGAAAGTAATATTCCGTGAAAGCATCGTAATCAGACAGGAGCCGTTTTATGCGTTTTTCCCTTTCTGCCGGAGTCTCTCTGGAGACCTCGACAGAGACTGCTGTCATTGCCCGTATCTGCCGGCAGTGTTCCTGCCACCGTTCGAGAGCTTCCTTCTGCTCTCTTGTCAGTTTTGCTGTCATATTTTATGCGAGGGTACCTTTGCCTACAGACTCAATTATGAACATATCCTGAAAGCGGTTAATCTGCTTGATAAGCTCAACCGTTACTTCCGGGTCTGACTTGGCCCGGAATTCAAGCCATTTTGAAAAAGCGGTGAATACATCAATGGCATCGATGACATTTGTCTTTTTGTCGAGCTTTTCTATGACGGCCGACAGCTTGGACAGTTTGTCTCCGAGGCTTCCCATAAGAGCCGGGTCTTTTGATTCGTTGACCTGAGTTATGAGACTGTCTATCGCCAGAAGGAGTTTGTTGACGAGTTCCGGGCGCGTGATGTTTTTGGCCGCACGGATTTCCTTCCAGCCGCCGGCAACACACCATTTCGATATGGTGACCCGCGACACATCCACTTTCTCGGCTATTTCGGCCTGTTCCATGCCGGAGAGAAACAGTGAACGCGCAAGGTCTTTTTTCTTTTCAAGTTCTGCTTTTGTCATGTTGATAATGATTTGCACGGTTAAGCTCCGGCAAGCGGTTCTGACCGGAATCCATTGCAAAATTGGAGTGTTCGTGCCTAAAGGCAAAGAAAGTATGCAATCATTGCATACAAGTGTGCAATGGTTGCACACTTTCTTGGAGGTAACACGATTAACTATGAATTTTGTCGCATCAAATCGTCCCACGGACGCTTTGCACCATAAAATTATTACTCACAAAGAAATCATTACCGCACATCACAATGGGCAACAGAGTAAGACTTACAAATGACAGGCTCAACAGCTATGGCTACCGCGTGCTGACAGACGGAGTGGATATAACTCAGTATGAACGCAACCCCATACTCCTGTACATGCATAGGCGCGGACAGGCAATCGGTGTAATAAAGAACCTTAAAAAAGAAAATGGCGAGATAACCGGTGAGATTGCTTTTGACGAAGCCACCGAACTGTCGTGTCAGTGCAAGAAGCAATGGGATTTCGGTTCGCTGCGCATGGTCAGCATCGGCTTTAACATTATCGAGACCAGTGGAGCTCCCGAACATCTGGTTGCCGGACAGCGCTATCCCACAGTGACAAAATCTCAGCTGTATGAAGTATCGCTCGTAGACATAGGTGCCAACAACGATGCCATCAGGCTGTACAAAGACGGACAATTAATAACACTCGGAGAAGGCGGTGAATGTCCGCTACCCCGACTGAATCATAAACCAAACAACAATCCCCAAATGGACATAAAGACACTTGCCCTGCAACTGGGCTTGCCGGAAACGGCAGACGAGGCGGCTGTCAATGCCAGGCTCAACGAACTGAAAGGTTCCAAGGAGGAATCCGACAGGATGCGTGCAGAAAACGAACAGCTCAAGCTTGCGCAGATTACCACCGCCGTTGACGCGGCCATCAAAGCCAGGAAGATTCCGGCTGACAAGAAACAGCATTTCATCGACATGGGCAAGAAACTCGGCATTGAAGACCTCAACGCCACACTCGACACCATCTCGCCGGCCCATAAGCTCAGTGAAACCATTCAGGCCGAGCCGACCGAAGAAACCCCGACCAAGGGCCCGTGGGAACTCCGCATGGAGGAGATACGTCAGAAACTGAACAAGTAATCATTATATACAGGAATACCAATGGCAATCAAAGTAGACAACACCAACTATAACGGTGAGGTACTGGAAAGAATTCTCACCGTCGCCACCACGAAAAATGAACTCGTGGAAAAGGGCCTCATCCACGTCATACCGGGCGTGGAAAAGAAAATCAGCATCCCCCGTCTGAAGACAGGCAAAATGCTTCAGAAACGAAAGGAAGACCCTCAGGTCACGGACAGCAAGGGAGATTTCAATTGGTCTGAGCAGACCCTTGAGCCCCACGACTTCATGGCTTTCACCGTATTCAATCCCCGTGCCTTCGAGAGCATATGGCGCAAATGGCAGCCGAAAGGCAACCTTAACTTTGCAGAACTTCCCCCTGAAGCTCAGAATGCACTTCTTGATGCACTCTCCAAGCAGGTTCAGTTCGAACTCGGCGACCATTACGTCAACGGCGAGTATGCCGACGGTGAAGATGACACCAAACTCATGAACGGTATCCTCACTCAGGCAGCCAAGGCCGCCGACTATGTCCTTGTCGATGTGTCAAAGGCGGATACGATGCTCAAGAGACTAAAGGCAGTGCGTGCAGCTATTCCTACGGCTATGCGTCCGAACCCCGACTTGCGCATCATCATGAGTGTCGAGGACTTCGACAAATACGATGACGAGCTGACCGAGCGAGAATCCAAGAATGCCAGCGAGACTGAGGTCAACCGCAAGCGCTACAAGGGCATCACTATCGAGACCGTGGCAGCCTGGCCCGACGGCGTTATCGTCGCTACTCTCTGTTCCCCCGATGCGGACGGCAACTTCTTTGCGGCTGTCAACCTTCAGAACGATGAAAGCGTGATTCTGATTGACAAGGTTTCCAACGCCAGCGAACTCTACTTCTTCAAACTGCTTATGAAAGCCGACACCAACATCGCCTTCGGCGAAGAATTCATCGTGGCCGACTTCCGCACCACCCCCAAGTTCAAGAAATCTGCAGAGTCATCAACGGGAGGCACTACCCAAGGCGCAAGTGGTGCCGAAGCCGGTAAACAGTCATGACCAAGCTCCAGTATCTCGTACTCCACTGCACCGCGACACCCGAAGGGCGTGAGGTGACTGGCGCCGACATCCGGCGCTGGCACACCTCCCCGGTGGCGACCGGTGGCCGGGGGTGGAAGCAGCCGGGATATACCGATATAATCCATCTTGACGGCACGGTCGAGCGTATCGTCGACAATAACGAGGACGCTAACGTTGACCCATGGGAAATCACCAACGGTGCCAAAGGCTACAATGCCGTGAGCCGTCATGTCGTCTATGCCGGCGGCTGTGCCCGGGACGGTACAACGCCCAAGGACACGCGCACCCCGGCACAGCTTAAGGCTATGGAGGCCTACGTGAAAGATTTTCATCGCCGATTCCCGGATGTCCGGATTATCGGTCACAACGAGGTGGCCGCCAAAGCCTGTCCGAGTTTCGACGTACAGAAATGGCTTAAATCAATCGGCATAAACCAGTAACAATCAAGTAAACCAATCAGAGCGATGTCCTTCAGCGAAATCCTCAACATACTTCTCGGCACAGGCCTTGTGGGGCTCGTGGTGGCAGTGGCCACCATGAAAGCCACAGTGCGCAAGGCCAACGCCGATGCGGAGAAAGCAAAGGCCGACGCCGAGACTGTGCGCATCACCAACACAGAGAATGCGACACGGATACTGGTTGAGAACATCGTCAAACCATTAAAAGAAGAGCTGAATGCCACACGAACAGATTTACAGGCCACAAAAAAGGAGATGGCCTCTACCAAGAGAGAAATGGCCCGGCTGCGCAAGGCTGTCGAGACTGCTTCCGGTTGTCGTCATGCTGACTATTGCCCTGTGCTTTTCAAGCTGCGCGACAACCAGAAAGACGCAGACGGAACAGACACAGAACCTCTCGACTTACAAGAATTGCGACACAACGGCATTAACGACCCGGTTAACAACGGCACAGACGATACCCGAGAGCAAGGTGAATATGTCTGTATCCGTGGACAGCCTCCTTAAATTGCCTGAAGGGGCAGTCTACCGCCGGAGTAATGAGCGCGCCCATGTAGAAGCCGCTCATCAAGGAGGCATAATATACATCACCGGTACCTGCGACTCCCTGCAGCGTCAGGTGGAATATTACGAGGCGCTCTATCACACGGCACGCGATGCCCTCGAGCAGACCGAACAGTCGCTCCGGCAGGAGCGAGAGAAAAAAACATCGACAACGCCGTGGCGGGTGAGTTTAGCCATACTCATGTTCGGTTATTTTGTCGGTGCCGCAGCAACAATTTACATAGCAAAAGATAAACTCTTTAAAAAATGAATAAAGACTTCATGTACGGCATCGGAGCCGTGAAATATAAAGGAGAGAAAGTCGGATATATCGCCAAGAATACATTCGACCTGGGCGGCGTGAAGCCGGAGGCTGCCGATATAGAAGCAGAACAAGTGCCCGGCGCGCCTGTGCTCACCATTCCGCAGTCGAACGGTAAAATTGCGCCAAAATTCGACATGATACAGCTGAACTTCGAAAGCCTGAAGCAACTCCTCGGCGGACGGCTTCATAAGACCGGCGAGAACATTACAGGCTGGACATCACCACGAGCTGCGATTGTTTTGGACGGCCCATGGGAACTGGAACTCGTCTCCGGACAGTCGGTGCTTATCCCTTCGGCCACACTGTTGTCAGACCTTACCGGCAAGCTCACCCTTACAGAGACTGTAAAGATTGAGGTTGAACTGAAGGTTACAGCTCCGACAAAAGACAAGGTTCCTCCATATGGTGTGTTCGACAGCAAGCACCTTCCCGATACATGGAATGAAGTTGCCGGGTGGCTTCTCCCGGAGGAGACAGAAGAAGTTGCCTAAATTATGGATGACGCGATAGCGAGGGCCATACAGCGCGAAGCTGCCGACGCGCTGCTGAGCCGGGGCATCTCCATTCCCTTAAAAGAATTCCGACTGCCTCTGCGAAAACGCCCGGTTAAGCTACGCGTGACACTCAAACGACCATATTTGTCCGGGCAGATTCGTTTTGCCCGGATATATTTGTCAATGAATGTCACGGCAGCTGAAATGGCCGAGTTCGACAAAGAACAGCAGATGCGCTTTATTGCCGAACACGGCAGCAAGGTATGTCAGATGCTCGCCTGTGCGATATGTGTCGGTGGGATAAAGAGCCGCTTTATACGCCCGGTGGCATGGCTTATCAAACACCGTATGGAACTCCGGTATATGTTTGCCGCCATACAGAAATTCGTAAGCCTGATGGGCACAGACCCTTTTATACCTATTATCAGGTCGGCGGAGCGGACGAACCCGATGAAGCCGAGGCTGAGCCGAGTGGCGAAGGGGAGTTAAAGAGCCGCTACCGCGGCTCCCATAGCCCTTTCGGATTTATATGGCAGATTGCCGATGCGACAGGATGGAGTGTGGACTACATCCTGAATAAAGTAAACTACCAGACATTGATAATGATGCTGAGCGATGCGCCGCGATATGTGGGCAGCAAAAAGACATCATCTAAAAAAATATCCGGAGAACTTGATGCCGAGGCAGAAGCGGCAGAAGTTGCCAACATATTCAGAAGCAATTTAAAACAATAGAACGTGAAGCCGGTAGAGCTTGAGATATTTTTACAGGACGGACTGACACCGGGGCTTCGCAACGCCGGTAAGACTGTACAGAATTTCGCCAACGACACTAAAAGCCAGCTCAATGATGTCGCGGGCGCACTTACTGTGCAGCGTAAAGTCGTGCATAATCTCGAGGAGGAATACCGGAAACTCGAGAAGACTGTCAGGAATATGGCACCCGGTCAGTCTCGTAATCAGGCATCATCTCAGCTTGCATCTCTGAAAAAGGAACTTGAAGATGAAAAAGCCGGGCTTGAGGAACTGGGCAGACGTCAGCGTGAACTCAAGTATGAGGCCGACAATGCCTCTGCATCACTTCGTCAGCAGCTCCGGAATGTCCGGGAGGAAATCGCAACCCTGCTGCTGGCCTACCGCTCACTGACGGAAGCCGAGAAGCAGACGGCCCAGGGCAAGGAACTGGCCCGGCATATAAACGAGCTCACTGAACAAGCCGGTGAACTCAATGATGCCATCTCCGACACAGCTCAAGCCATTACTAACGCTGCCTCTGATTCGAGAACATTTGACCAGCTTACCGGAGGCATACAGCTTGTCGTTGACGGATTCGGACTTGCAGTAGCCGGAGCGCAGGCTCTTGGCCTCAGTGAGACCGACCTTGTGGAAGTGCAGACACAGCTGCAGACCGCGCTTGTGGCAAGCAATGCCCTGACTTCCGTACAAGTAAACTTGCAGAAGCAGTCTGCGCTGATGCAGGGTGTCAATGTCATACAGACAAAGGCGGCTGCTACAGCGGAGAATATCCGGACATGGGCTGTTGGCCGTGGTGTCATCGCCACCAAAGCGGCCACGGTTGCCCAAGGCGCATTCAACACCGTGGCAAAGGCAAATCCATATGTGCTTCTTGCCGTGGCACTGGTAACGGTCGTCGGGGCTTTGTATGCTTTTGCCAAAGGTAATGAAGCCGCAAAAAAGGCCGAGGCAGAACGGCAGGCTCAGCTTGAGCGCACCCGCGAAATCAACGAAGGCATTGCCCGTTCCATAGGCGAAAGCGCCGGTGCCCAGATTGCCGCATACAACAGCCTGCAGCGTGCATGGAAGGCTCTCGGCGATGATATGGCGAAACGCCGTAAATTCGTGGATGAAAACAAAAAGGCATTTCAGGAACTCGGTCTGTCTGTCAACAGCGTCAAGGATGCCGAGGGCATACTGGTCAACAATACTTCCGATGTAGTGCAGTCATTTGTCCTCCGGGCCAAAGCCGCAGCTCTCGACAAGGCTGTGACGGAGACATACTCCACCATGCTGGAGAAGCAGGAACTGGCCAGGCGAAATGCGAAATACACTGTAAAATCACAGGGTGATGAAATAAGCTCTTCCGAAGCTCATGCACGGGGAATGGCCGGTGTAAAGGAAATTGTAAATAATATAGCGAGTGCCAATGGTATTGCGGCAACCACGGGTAACCGTATAAGCACCACTTATGAAATTATTGATGCCGATGCGTATAATGCGGCAAGCAACCGGCTGGCTCTCGAGACCAGAGATAAAGAGATTGAGGCAGCATCCGATGAAGCCGACCGGCGTGTCAAGGAGCTGCAGAATGAAATAAACGCAACCGAAGATGCCCTTGCCGCTCTTCGGATACCGCAGATGACCGGAAGTGCTCCGGTCAATGACACTGCCACTAAAGAAAACAGACTGATTGCCGCACGAAAAGAAGCTGAGGAACTGTTGAAACTGCGTAGGCAAAACGAACAGGACGAAATCAATCAGATGGCAGAAAGCGCAGAACGCCGTCGCCGGCAGATTGCACTCGATTATGAGAAACAGCTTGCCGAAATTGATAAGCTCCGGAACGAATTTGTGGCCCGCAACAAGGAAGCCGGGACAAAAGGTCTTGACGCTTCCGGGCTGACGGATGAGCAGCAGGCGGAAATAAAACGTGCCGGACGTATAGCTGTTGAAAACCGTGACAAGGCATTGCAGGAAATACAGCAGCTCGAACTGCAGCACATGCAGGATTATCTGAAGGAATACGGCACATTCCAGCAACAGAAACAGGCCGTGGCAGAAGAATACGACCGCAAGATTGCCGCGGCATCGGACGAGTGGTCTAAAAAATCTCTTGAGAGAGGAAAGTCCGCTGCCATGCAGAATATCGAAATCGAAGCTCTCAGCCGGTCTGTCGACTGGGGAAGCATCTTCGGAAATTTCGGCACGATGTTCCGGGCTCAGCTTGAGCCGACCATAAACAAACTCAAAGCCATTTCCAAAACCGAGGAATTCAGGAATGCGGAACTTCAGAATCAGCAGACCCTCTACGAGCTGATTTCCAAGCTTGAGGAGGCCAATACGTCATGGGACAGCGACATCTTCAATAAACTCGGAAATGATTTAACAGCCTATCAGTCGGCCATGCGCAACTACATGGACGCACAGGATAAGGAACGGCTCGCCACCGAAGCGCTGGCCGATGCAAAGAGAAAGCTCGCACAGGCAGAGGCCGGAGGCAATTCTTTTGTAATAGCTGCTGCAAAAGCCGATGTACAGACAGCCACAGCCGGTCTGACTGAGGCTGCCGGCAGGGTGCGCTCCTTCGGTGCGGATGTTCAGGATGCGTCCGGCACTCTTCAGACATCTACTACCAAAGTCAACAACATGTTCAATACCCTTGTGTCAAGTCTGTCGGGATTGAAATCGGGAAGTCTGCAAGGTGTGGGCGAAAGTCTGATGAACCTTGACAAGCTGTTTAACAACAGCGGCGTCACCAGTGCTGCCGGCGGCGCTCTTGCCAAAGGTCTGTCGAAATTACTCGGTGATTCGGCTATCGGCAAAAGTGTAGCCGACGCACTTGGTAACAGCGGTCTTGTCGGTCAGATATTATCGGCTGTCCTGTCATTGCTCGACATACTCAAGGACGGAGTCGGTGTTCTTGTCTCAAGTCTGATAGACACTGTGCTCGGAGCTATTTCGGGCATTCTCGGGAATCTGCTCAACGGCAGAATGTTCGTACAGATAGGCCAGTCGCTTATAGACGGCGTGTCAGGCATATTCGATGCCATTACATTCGGAGGATTCTCCTCCCTGTTCAGTACAAGCAATGCCAGAGAAGTGCAGAAAACCATTGATAAACTGACTGAACGCAACGAGCATCTGCAGACAGCGATTGAGACACTTACCGATGAAATCAAGGCAAGCCGGGGCACAAAGAGTGTCTATGCCTACAAAGATGCCTACAGGCTGCAGCAAGAGACAAATGCCAATTACCTTGGTATCGCGCAGGCTCAGGCCGGTTATCATGGTGCGCATCACAGCTGGAATTATTACTGGAACGGCTACTCGCAGGAACAAATCGACCGTCTGAGCGGACAAATCGGACGCTCATGGAACGGCGACATATGGAATCTGTCGCCGGAGGAGATGAAGATGCTCCGGGCCAATGTGGACATGTGGGAGCAGTTGCAGAATACCGGCAAAGGCGGATACGGAGACAGTCTGACAGAAAAGCTCAACGACTACATCGACCAGGCAGGCAAGCTGAAAGAACTGACCACACAGCTTTACGAAGGGCTTACAGGAATCACCTTCGATTCCCTGTATGACAGTTTCATCGACCAATTGATGGACATGGATGCAAGCGCAGAGGATTTTGCCGATAATGTCAGCAAATACTTTATGCGAGCCATGCTCTCCAATAAGATTGGCGAGCTGTATGCCGACCAACTCGAGGAATGGTGGAATAAGTTCGGTAAAGCCATGGAGGACAATGACCTCACGGAGGCCGAACGGAATGCCCTTGCCGAAGAGTATATGGGCTATGTCAACGAGGCAATCAGACTGCGCGACAACCTCGCGGCCGCCACCGGCTATGGAAATGACAACGGAGGCTCATCCCAGTCCGGCAAAGCAGGCAGCTACGCCGCCATGAGTCAGGACCAGGGCACAAAACTTGAGGGTCTGTTCGTTTCCGTTCAGGGTCATGTAGCCAATATCGACAGTATAGTCGAGGATGTGGCTGCCAAGATGAGTGCTGTTGAAAGTTATCTCGCAAAGATAGCGGACAACACTGAAGCGAACGCTGTTACCGCCGAGGAAATTAAAGCCATATTGCTGAGAATTGCCAGAGACGGTATAAAAACAAAGTAAATCAATGATGGATACATCGACTCTCAAGGGCCTTGTCATAATCAACGGCACTGATATATGGACTGAATTCGGAGCTTTTCTTACCGAAGAGAAGAAAGGCGGACGTGAGAATCTAACGGCTATAATGACACCGGCCAAAGCCAAAAGCCATGTCGGAGTGAACATCCGTGAGCAAGACGGTGTGAAGTATTCGTCAAAACTCGACACTCGCAGCGAAGAGCGTGATGTTACGCTTCATTTCGCCCTGTTTGCCAAGACCAAGGGAGAATGGCTGCTGCGTTACCGGAATTTTATCTCATTCCTCAAGCAAGGCGATGACGGCTGGCTGTCAGTCAGTCTGCCTGAACTCGACCTCACAATGCGCATGTTCTATGTGAGCTGCGCCGGATATAAGCCTCTGACATATCTTTGGAAAGAAGGTGTGCAGGCAAGCCGGTTCAAGGTAACGTTCAAAGAACCGATGCCATCATTCTAAATCCATTAAAACATCATTAGAACATGAGTTTGACGATATTCGACCGATACGGGAATCTGAAAGCGGAACTGTCTCCAAACGACAGCTCTGTCCAAAGCACGGAAATACAGGGAGACAATGTCCTGTCGCTTTCGTTCCGCCATTATGAGCACATACTTCTTGATGTTGATGATTATGTCGACTTCGGAGGCATGCGCTACTGGATGTGCGAGAAATATCGCCCGACTCAGATATCCATGCGTGAATGGGAATATAATATAAAACTCTACGGTATTGAGAGTCTCCTCCGGAATATACTGGTTGTTAAACGGGTGGACAATGAAAACGACCCGGTATTTACGCTGACGGCACCGCCACGTGAACATATCGCCATGATTGTGAACTGCATGAATGACGGCATGGGAGATGTTGCGGACTGGAAAGTGGGTCAGATTGACGGCTCCGAAAATATTGTCATTGATTATTTCGGCAAATACTGCGATGAGGCTCTTCGAGAAATTGCCGAAAAGGTAGGTGCCGAATACTGGGTGGAGGGTCAGACGGTCAATGTATGCCGTTGCGAGCATGGCGAAACACTTCCTATCGGTTATAATAATGGCCTGACAGGCATAGAACCCGACAGGGCGGACAATGTGAAGTTCTATACGCGTCTTTATCCGGTGGGCAGCAGCCGGAACATCGACCCGGAAAAATACGGATATACAAGGCTTCAGTTGCCCGGAGGACAAAAATACGTGGAAATCAATGCTGACAAATACGGTCGCGTAGACCACTACGAGGAATCGGCGTTTGCAGACATTTACCCAAGACGTACCGGCACTGTAAGCAGTGTGCGGAGCGAAGAGAAGACTGGAGAGGACGGGCAGCCTTTCACAATCTACTATTTTACCGACGACAGTATGCCGTTCGACCCCAACAATTACATGATTGGAGGTCTTGTAATGCGTGTCTCGTTTCAGGAAGGAAGCGAACTCGCCGGCCTGGGAGCGGAGGAGAACGGAACATATTATTTTGAGGTAAATTTCAACAGCAAGACCCGCGAGTTTGAAATCATCACGATATGGCCGTATGACAACGATATTCAGCTCCCCGGAGACAAGCTCATTCCAAAACCAGGAGACAGATATATCCTGTGGAATCTTCGGATGCCCGACGAGTATTATACTCTCGCCGAAGAAGAATTTCGGGCAGCTGTGGACAAATATAATGAAGAACACGCTCTTGATATAACCGTATTCAAGGCTACGACCGACCATGTCTGGATAGAAGATAACAACGTTGACTTATTTGTCGGCAGACGGGTAAGGCTTCTCAGTGAACAATACTTCCCCGAGACAGGCTATAGAGACAGCCGCATTACCAGGATAACACGCAAAGTGAATCTCCCGTCTCAGATGGACATTGAAATCGGCGATGCCATTGGCCGCACATCCAAACAAAAGTTCACCGATGATATCGCGGACGCCAATGCCTATGCAAGGTCTATAAAGGAATCCGTTGCACTGCCGGATATTATTCGTACAGGGGACTTGACCCGACCGACCGACAATAATCTGTTCAGTGCCCGGCGAAGCGTACAGGACTTTCTTTCCAGACAGAAAGACGATAGAGGCAAAGGCAAAATCGCATCCGACATAGGCTTTGAGGTAGGAAACTATCTCGCCGGCGTATCCGGAGGTATGTTCGGAGTCGAGGCGGACAGCGGGCAAGGGTTCGCCGACTTGTTTAAGCTGTTCGTACATGGCAAAGCATATTTTGAGACGCTTGCCATAATCGAAGCCCAGACACTCGCAGGAAAGCAGTATATCACTCCGGGCGGTGCGGTAAAGTGTACGTCCGTGGCAGAAATGGGCCTTGTCGAAGTGACCCGTCAACGGCCTGTGACTGACGAAGGCGGCAATCCTGTAGTTGACGCTGACGGCGAGCCGGTAATGGAGGAATATACCGAGATGGTAGACAACGGTGTGCCCGAAGGGGTCTACCGCTGTTACTTCCTTTCTGAGCAGGACGGCGAAAAGACCGAGACCAAGATTGTGGCCGGCGACCAGGCGATTTCCGAAATGTTCAACGCCAAGACGGGAACTGCCAACAAGGTAAGTAATCATCGCTATTGGAGGCTGGTTACGGCGGTTGACAACGACGCCTATACCGACGATGCCGGGAACCATTACGGATATATCGAACTGAGCAAGACAGACTGTGAGAGCGGCAGCGACATCCCCAAGGCCGGCGACATCATAGACCAGTTCGGCAATCGCGATGACGTGACGCGTCAGAGTGCAATGGTATTATCTACTGTCGACCCGGACGCCCCGTCAATCAAGATGTACGGAGGCATAAACTCATACACTCTCGAGGGCAAGGCGATGATATCATTCGGCCAAGACCCGGTGATGCATCAAGTGTACTTCCGGCTCGGCACAGCGGATGCTACCCAGTACCTCGACTATAAACAGGGCCAGGGTCTCGTCCTTGCCGGAAAATTGTCCGTCGGCTCTATAGTCGGTGACACGACTTTAGGCGACCTAATAGAGAACTCCGAGCAGTCGGCGGTTACGGTGCAGATACTCACCGACAAGGGCAATGTGCTGCTCAACGGCGAGGGACAGCGCATACTAACGGCATATGTGTATTTCCGCAACGAAGATGTGACCGACCGCATATACGGGGGCAGATTCTCATGGACACGCACTTCGGACGACACTACCGGCGACAGAATATGGAACCGGCTGCATGAGGGCATCGGCAGACACTGCACCGTCACCGACGGTGATGTCGACCGCAATGCCGTATTTGCGTGCGAGGTGGACATAAGCGGCACATGGCTCGATGCCGAGGCTCAGAACTGACAGACTAACGACAAATAAAACGAATCAATCATGGCAACAGGAAAGAAAATAGCAAGCGGACAGATAACCATAGTGGACCTCAACGACGGCAAGGCCGTGCAGGCATACACCTCAACCTCGCTGGGCGAGACGCAGATGTACAATCCGGATACAAAGGTGTACACACCGTCGTATACATCGAGCCCTTATCAGGTGGTGACGGCCAAGGTGTACGTGACCGGCCTTAGCGCGGACCAGGCACCGACGGCGGCGTGTACCGGCTGGGCATGGAAAGTGAACGGCACGGCTGTAAGCACTACGGGCAACTACACTTTCGCAAACAACGTACTGACGATAAAAGCCAACATACCCACCTCGACAAAATATCTCAACATCGAATGGGAGTGTGACTACAACGACCCTGACACAGGAGCCGTGACCCATGTCAACGGATACAAGACCATTGCGCTCAGCCAGAGCGGCGGCGCGGCAGGCCTCGTTGTGTTCGAGCTGCCCAACGGCGACACATTCGACAAGGGCAACAATTACACTCAGATAGCAATCAAGGCAAAACTGCTCCGCGGCGCTGTGCACGATAAAACCGTAACCGCCGTATGGGAAAGGCTTGACATCAGCGACGGTACATGGAAATCCGTGACAGGCGCGACCTTCGCCGATGGCGTGTCGACACTGACGGTCAATGCCGACGACGTGCTCAATTTCCAGACATTCCGTGTCAAGTTTACCGACAATGAAAACACGTCCGAAGTATTCTACGGCTATCAGACCGTCATGGATGCCACAGACCCGTACATAGTGTATGTGCGGAGTACCACCGGCGACAAGATTGTGAACGGCATGCAGTCTACACAGATTTTTGCCGAAGTATGGCTTGACGGCAAGAAAATCGAAGACCAGAATACACCCGAGGCCTCGCGGCAGTTCGTCTACACATGGACGAAATACAACAAGAACGGCGTAGCTACCAACTGGAGCGGCAAAAACACCACCACGCAGACCGGCAACCCTGTCACGGTTGCCGCTGCGGATGTGGATGTCAGGGCCACAATCTGGTGCGAGGTAACGAAGAAATAACATTATAATACGAAGCGACGATGAGCGGACAATTGATAGGGCGTGGGTATATCACGATAGCCGGGCTGAAAGACGGTGACCCGGCAAAGACGTATGTGCTTGTGCCCAGTGTCGAATCGGTGACAAAGAAGCTTGACGGCACACTGTCGGCAGCTGCGGTAAACTGTTCGGTCTACAAAGTGACCGGCAGTTCGGCATACGCCCTGACCCCTGACCATACTCTCTCTTATGTCCGCACGCCCGACGGAGCTGCCGGCACACTTGCCCACGCTTCAGGGACAAGCCCCGCTGTCACTGTGCTTGCCGATACCGAAAGCATCGAGTTCGAGCTGAGCGACGGCACGAATGTCATCGACCGCGTGCGTGTGCCGGTGCTGAGCGACGCCACTGATGTGAACGATGAGCTCGACACGTACAAATATCTCAAGGACTCTCTCAGGAAACAAGGGACAACCATTCAGGACGGCCTTGTACTTTCGTCACTCATCGCTTTGGGGTATACCGATGATGCAGGGGTCCGTCACACACTTGCCGGAACGAACGGACTATACGTTCCGACACTCGGAGGCCGTACCATAGGCTCATGGTGGGGCGGTCCCATGGTGGATTTGTTCGACGAGAACGATGTGAGGAAAAATCTTGCCGCAGGCAGCTATGCGACTTCGCTCATCCGCATGGAAGGAACGGGGTATTTTTTGGACGGCCTTTTCCGCATCAGGAAGACGGGTCTTGAGATAGGCGACACAGCCAACGGCTACGGCATCTCAATGGGTATGGACGGACGGCTCATCATGGGCAATGGTATCAGCATCAACATAGGAGGCTCGGCACAGGGGCTTGCCTCGTCAATAGAATCCGTCACCAATCTTGCCAACAAGCTCTCGAACCTCTTCACACCCTATCTCGGCAACACCCCGAAGACATGGGCCGAGGTAAGCATTCCCGGCACACACTTCGACAGCGTGAAAGTCAATGTGGGCCTCTGGACCGACAGCTTCCTGTCGTGCCTGGGCAAGAGCGACACGGGAGGCTCGGGCGGCGGTGGCGGAGGGCTTGTGGAGAGCATCTACCGCTGGGCCGACCTCGGCGGCACGTTCTCCGACGCGGACAACGACACCTTCAACGCCTATACCCTCAACCGCATATACTCCGAGCTCACCGCAGCCGACAGCGCTATCAGTGCCCGGCTCGCAAACTTCTATACCAAATCGGAGGCGGACACAAGGTATGCGCTCGCTAATACTCTCTCGGGATATGTGAAGAAGGCCGGCGATACAATGACGGGGACGCTGACGGTGCCGGGACTGAAAATCGTAAGCGGCTATGACGCAAAGATAATAATCGACAACACCGATGACGAGACATACTGGAATTTCATAAGTTTCCGTGACAAAGGTGTTGAATACGGAAGGCTCGGTACTCAGGGAGGCACGAATATATCGTGGAACGGCAACGCTATATTCCATGGCGGCAATTACGCATCCGTGCTTGACCAGCGTTATCTGCTGAAATCGGCGTATACGGCTGCGGATGTCCTCGCCAAGCTGAAAGGCGTAGACGGCCCGGGCTCGGGACTGGACGCCGATTTACTGGACGGCTATCACGCCTCTCTGTCAACCGTGGCATCGACGGTGCCTGTAAGGGATTCCGACGGGCTGCTGCGTCTTCCTGCCGTAAGGAACAGCGGAGAACTGAAAACGCGTCTGTACGACGCAGGGTGGTACCGTGCATTCACCTCGGACAAGAGCGATGCTCAGGGCGACAACATTCTGCTGTCGGTAAGCCGTATGTGGAATCTGGAAAACAACGAAGCCTACCATTTCTCCATAAGCGTGCGCACCTATATGTCCGGCTACAAGCCGTGCATCACGCAGCTCTCCGGCACATTCAGCACACACCTCATCACGAAAATCCGTGTGGTGCAGAAGTTCAACAGTATATTCTACATCGACTTCTACTACGAGGGCGGCAACAATGAAGTCGTGGTATCGGGCTTCGGGAAAGGTATATTCTGCGCCCCCGTGGCTGCTACAATCCCCGACGGATATACGGCCATAGAGTTCGACACGGTGCAGGGATTCAAATGCAACGAGGAGCTTGCAGCCAACGCGGCCTCTGCCACGAAGCTTGCCGACAACACGGCTTTCAAGGCATGGGGGCAGACATTCTTCGAGAACGGCAAGCCGAAGAATGTGAGCGGCAACCTCAGCGGAGTGGGCAGCATCAGCGCCAGCGGCGAAATCAAGAGCACTGCGCCCAACGGATTCAGAATCGCCTACGCCAACTATGGTCTGATTCTGCGCAATGACGGCAACAACTCGTATTTTCTGCTGACCGACAGCGGCGACGCGAACGGTAGCTTCAACTCGCTCCGGCCATTTCTGATAAACAACTCCACCGGGCGCGTATCCATGAATAATGGAATGTCCACAAGCACCGCGACAATAAGCGGTCTGCTGGCAGCACATGGCGGCGTGCAGATAGGCGCTGATGCGGATACAGGCTGGTACCGCTATTCGTCGCGTATAACGGCCGGAAACGCCACAGCTAAAGGCGTGAATGTCGGCTCCCTCCTTGTGAGCAACGCATGGGCAGATGGCGACAAGGTTCCGGCAAACGGCATCTACATCAAAGGCGCTCTCCGCATAGGCGACATCACCATAGAGGAGGACAAAGTCAACGGCGGCCTGCATGTGAGCGGCGGCGGTCTTTACGCCGACACCTTCATATCCGCACTCGGTGTCAATCCCAACGACGGAAGCGGAACAGGCGGAGGGGGCGGCATGTCCTATGACCGCCTCGACGCATGGGCCGACTACTCGTCCGACAAAGCCGGGTATGTGCTGTCGGCTCTGCTCGGCAACGACCTCTATCAGAACAAGCTCGGCAAGACGGAGGCGCAGTCGCTGTATCAGCCCAAAGGCAGCTATGTCACCCTGAATACCGCGCAGACTATCACTGCCGGCAAGACATTCGATGCGAACATCTCTATGGCAGACAGTCGCATGATAACATTCCCCTCGGCATCCTCGAGGCTCGTAAGGACTACTGGATGCGCCATACATGGAGGGGGCGACGGAGCGAGCGCGACAGACGCGAATCTGCGTTTCGGCTCATGGTACGGCATAGGGTGGTATCCTACAGTCAATAATCAGGCCGTGTCTCAGGGCGAGAATGCAATGTGGCTCAACGTGCGCACGGGCGATTTGACAGTGGCGGGACGGTTTATAAAAAAGAACGGCACCTCCTCACAGTTCCTCAAGGCCGACGGTTCGGTTGACAGCAACAGCTATCTGCTATCTTCTGTCTACACAGCCTCTGATGTACTGAACAAATTAAAGACCGTCGACGGCGTCGGCAGCGGATTCGACGCAGACCTCCTTGACGGATACCATGAGACGGTGTTTGTGCGCGACAGAGACCTCGGCAGCCGAGGGGACTATCAGCATGTGGTGTTCCTGCTGTGGAAAGACTCCGAGATTGCCAATCACCATATTCAGGGCAAGCTGTTCACAATGGGCGGCGGCAGCGTCCGTTATCAGGCGGCTGCGATAGATATATGGTTTTCACGCTGGTCGGCCACCAACTATGATTGGAAAGGCCGCTTCGACACATGGGGCCTCGGCACGATGATGCGGCTTGTGACATGCACCTACAACGGCGAGAAGTGGTGGGCTGTGGAGCACACCAACACGCATGCCATAAATCTTTATTTCACCGGCACGGCGAAAAACGTGGCATGGACAAAGGTGCATTACTACACCTCCAATACCTCCACGGTGGTAAACTCCGAAATCTACTCGTCGCGCGAGGCTGTAGACATCGGCACCTATACCGTGAACGGCATCAAGAACGCCCTTGTGTCCGACACCGTAGCCAATGCCTCGGCCCTGGGCGGCATCGCGGCGGCGGAGTATCTTACTAAGAGCAACTACGCCACCACGCTCGACGGCAGATACTATACCGAGACTGAAATCAACACGAAGCTGACCGACGGCTCGGTGACAAAGGTGGGCACGGGCACCGTAGGCGCGACAAACCGTCCGATTTATCTCAGCGCCGGTGTTCCCACGGCCTGCTCGTATATTTTCGGCAATGCCTCGGGTAACGCAGCCCTCAACAACGGCACCGTCAACACCAACCTCAACGCGGACTTGCTCGACGGAGTGCATCTCTCAGGCTTATTCCGAAAAGATTCTTTCAATGGTGATGCCGACGACCTGGCTGTATCAGGGGTTTATATGACTTACCCAGGAATCTCCAATACTCCCGCCAACGGCAACGGCAATCAGCTACTGCACTTCAATTGGGATGCCAACGCTGCCAATCAGCTGTATCTGCGCTATAACAGCGACAGAGTATATGCTCGCCGTAAAATCGGTGGAGTATGGCAAAACTGGAAGACCTTCGCCTTCCTCGACGACAATGTTGCATCGGCCACGAAGCTCCAGACCGCACGCACCCTGTGGGGACGCAGCTTCGACGGCACTGCCAATGTGTCGGGCGACATGACGGGAGTCGTGAGCATCACGGCAAGCGGAAACATCAACCTTTCGGCCTCGTCTGTCCTGCAGTTCAGAGAAGCCGGCTACGGCGACAAATTCGCCATATGGGGCGACTTAAGCGGCTTTGACGACGAGAACAAGATGCACATCGGCAGTGCCACCGGAGCCGCCGGTACAGACCCGGCCTTAAACACGATGCTCACTATGCTGCTCGCCACGGGCTACATCGGCTTACGCACACAGTCGCCGACCGAAAGGCTGCATGTCAACGGGCGCGTGCGGGCCTCGGGCTTTACGCTCGACGGCACACATATGCTCGAATGGGACGCGGCCAACGAGGCATGGAAATTCAACGGCAACGTCTACGCAACCGGGGGCCTCAGCGCACTGGGCATCACGGAGCTGTCTGCCACCGAGGCGACAGTGGAGAGCCTTAAAGCCAAAAGCATACTGTTCAACGATTCTTCCAATGCCTTTATCAAGTATGTATCAAACATCCTCTGGATACAGAACTCGTCGGGTCAGATTCTGATTGGCGACAATGCCCAGTCGGGAAGCCGCATCTGCATGTCGAACAGAACGGTGTTCGGCGGCTCCAGCTCCGGCTCCTATTACATCGAGCCTACCGGCGACGCCGTGCTGAGAGCACTCAGCGTCCGCGGCACGATAAAGGCCGTGGGCGGACTCGAATTAAAAGGCGCCAAATTCACCGTCGAGGGCAGCGAAATCTACGTGACCATAGGCGAAACCAAGTACAAACTCACAAAAACAGCAGTGACAGCATGAGCATAAAGAACGGAAATAAGATTGAAGCGCCGGTTTCCCCGTGGGAAGTCAGCAAGGTGCTCGGCATACGCTCGGGCGATGTGGGTACGGTATGCACAAGCACTCGCATCAACCCGTGGGCCAAATACAAACCCGTGAACCACACAAAATTTACCGTGCTCACCGATGACGAAAGAGCCGAAGCGCAGTACGGCATTACAAACATACCGCTGTTCGGCAGTCAGATTGACATGGCGCGGTTTGTCGCCCCCGCCGACGGAGATACTCCTCCTGCGCCGCTCACCGGCACGGCCAGCAAGTACTGGGACTACGAGCTGCCGCCATATAACAAGCCCAAGCGTCTGAGTGACTTCGACGGCTACTGGCATCAGGCGATACGGCCCATTGAGCCTTTGCAGATTCTCAACGACGAGCTCGATATCAGCGGCATGGCCGACAGCGAAGAAGTATATTTTGACTTCCCCGTGGCTACCGCTGACGCTAATCTGAAAATCAGCGACTTCGCTTTCAAGTACTTATGGAATAAATTCAGCCAGCTCACTCAGGGCACAACATATTACTTAGGCTTGTGCCTCACCGACGGAAAGAAAGACGGGAGCGGCACCCGTACGGTGACGCAAAATGCCTCGATGAACAACGGAATACCGGATGTGCGTACCGTCGACGGCAAGCAGTGCGCGTTTATAAGGATGCCGCGCGCCCCGCGTATGGCGGCAGCGCCTCCGTCGGGGCTGATATGGGTGTTCCCGTTCGTGACCGATTCTGTCAAGACACCGCTCGGCCTCGCCGGACTTGAAAGTCACCCTGCCGTGCCGTTCAGCTTCGCGGCCAAGCAGATAAGGCTGAAAACGGGCAAGGCATACCTCATCACGTTCGGCGAAATCAAGGTGACAAAGCTCGCCAAGAACGGCCCGTGGGAAGTATCGGTCAAGGTCAATGTCAGGAATCAGACCGACAGCGCACTGGGCGTCAATACAGGCAATCAGGGCACAATCAGTCTGACGGGTCAGCAGGAGCGCAGTATGCCGTTCATGCCGGCCAACACGGTAATCGCCCCCGGCGCTACCCTGACCGTCGAGAAGATTTTCACGGGCAACAACTATCAGCTCACTCAGGGCGGCGACTACCGTGCCGTGGTGCAGTGGCAGCCTTATCCGGGCGGCGAAAGCTACAATATCACCTCATCTTATTTCAGCGTAGGATAACTCACACAATACAAATCAACACTTAAACCCATACAACTATGGCAGACAAAAAGAAAATCAAAGTACGCGACGCTGTCGCAGTCTACGGCGCACTCCGCGGCATCAACGCCGCCAAATTCCCCACAGCCGACAAAGCAGGCCTCTTCGCCGTCATCCGTGCCACACGGGCATTCAAGGCTGCCTTCGATTCGCAGGCCGACTTCGAGCGCGATGCAGCCGAACGCCTCAAGCCCGAAGACTTCGACGCCCTCATGGAGAAACGCAACCGCTTCGACACACTCACGCCCGAGGAGAAACGCGATGTGGCAGAACGCCTCAACGCCTATGACCGTGCTTTCGTGGAATGCGTGAGGCCCGAGCAGGAGAAGGAAGTCGACATCGACGCTTTCGAGCCTCTGAGCGAAGATGTCATCGCAGGCATAGCGGCAGCAAGTGAAAACATGGCCCTCGAGACACTTCTTCTCATCGAGGACGCCTGCGGCAAGTAACCCGAATCACAAACCACTTAAACAGCAATACAATGGAACTGATTATTGAAAAGACATCGGCAGTGATGAGCAACGCCGCCGACGAAACCCGTACCAACACCGTCCGCGCAGAAGTCACCAAAGCCAAAAACGGCGCTTTCGAGGCCGTACGCAACGGCCAGGTGTACTCAAAAGACAGCGGCGAAAATCTCGCAAGCTTCAACTCCGGCGTGACCGAGCCGCTTAACATCAACTTCGCAACAACCGACATCTCCGCCGCCGACCAGAACGCCGTAATCGCCGACATTCAGGCATTCATCGCAGCGGCCCGCGGGTCGGAAGAATGAGGGAACACGTCTCAATGACTAAACAAGCAACGGCATTCGATTCCGGTTCGAATGCCGTTGCATTATTGTTCGTACCAAGTATGTTCTCAAAAAAGTGAGTTAGGATACGTTTCGTTTTTCAAAAATGAACGCTTCGTTTTACGTCCCACGAACATTTCGATTTGCGGATTACAAACTATAAAAAATAAGACCTATGGGAGATATTATAATTTTATTGTTGGTATTTTTGGTAGTGGGCAGGCTCTTGAGGGGCGTCTTCGGCGGATTCAGTAAAAGCAGTTTTCGGGATGACAAATAAGTTTGGATTGTTATAACAGGCGGATATTTGTTAATTTTGCACCGTATTCATTAAAATCAAGAACAATATGACAAAAGCGGAAATTGTCGCTCAGATCTCACGGCAGAGCGGAATTGAGAAAACGGTTGTGATGACTGTGGTGGAATCATTCATGGAAAATGTAAAAGAGTCGATGGTTGCGGGAAACGAGGTGTTCTTGCGCGGCTTCGGCAGCTTTGTTATAAAACGGAGAGCTGAAAAGACGGCCCGGAACATTTCGAAGAATACGACAATTAAAATTCCCGCTCACAACATCCCTGCATTCAAACCTGCCAAAGCATTTCTGAATGCGGTAAAAGAGAACAAGTAGAGTATAAAAGTACAGATGGTGCAACAACACCGTAATGAGTAAAACAAAAGCGACCCAAAGGCCGCTTTTGTCGTGATAAGGCAAGGATTATTTCTTGCCTTTTTTCGCTGGTTTGGCCGGCTTTTCAGGAGTCTCCTCCTTCTCGACGGGCGGATAGAACTTGACGGCGACTATCACGATACGGTTGTGTTTCACACCGCTTTGGTCGCTCCATTCTTCGGGCTTGAAATACCCCTCGACGGTCAGCATCGTACCCTTGGTCAGTTGGTCGAACGACCCGGTGTTCTCGTTTTTACGCCACGCCTCAAAATTCATAAAGGCGGAAACGCGTTTGGATTCCTCGCCATTATTCTCCAGTCGGCTTACTGCCAGAGGGAAACGTGCTACACTTGCGTTGGTGAACTGACGGATTTCTGCATCCTTTCCTACGAAACCGGTTACTACGAAATTGTTTTCAATCTTTTTCATAATGAATTGTTTTTAGAAGTTATTAAATCAATTTTACGCTGCCTCAAAAAGTAGGTGCAGTTAAGGGAATGCACCAAGGCCGGACGCATCAATACTCTTTATTTTTGTCCGTAGGCAAAACCAGAAGGCTCGATAAAGGAAGATTGTACGGCTGTGCCATTGGTCAAGACTTCCAAAGTCGTTCCCGTCTGCATACTATCTTTGCATCGGAAAATGATGATGACTTCGGCGGAAAACTATTCTGAAAATGAGCGGAAAGCCGTAGTTGCAGGGGAAGTGAAAGAGCAATCCGTCCACCGGCACAAT
>OKVF01000563.1_pt1 | contig 39501 bp, 53 predicted proteins | sample 1604831 | NCBI WGS metagenome assembly OKVF01 (sample SAMN01760980, study PRJEB22395) | human gut metagenome
AGCTTGATAAATGGTTTGAAGCATGGGAGGTATAAATAATGGAACTGTGTGAAGAAAAACTAAAAGAATCCTTAACTGTATTAGGATATAGAGAAGAAGTCCAAGATAGCTTGATAAAATTTGCTAGAGAAATTAACAAACTTATTAATCAAATTACAGAGTTTTTAGATGCAAATTCTATAAATAATCAAATAAGAACTAAAGCTAACAAAGAAATCAAACAAGAATGGAGAAAAGCTTTCAAGTTGAAATCTCAAGTAATAAACAGAAAGCCGAATTTTATAAGATGTAGAAATTGTTGTTAGGAGGATAATAAATGAATTTTAAACAAGCATTAGAAGAAATGAAAAAAGGGAACAAAGTCAAACTACCTTCATGGGGTGGTTATTGGTGTTGGGATGACACTAAGCAAACTATTATGATGCACTGTAGACCAAAAGATGCAGATAAAGGACAAGGCTCTATATTAGACATAAGAGAAACACAAAGAGTTGAATATACTCTAAGTAATGTTTTATCTGATGAATGGGTAATTGCTGATAATGAAAACTGTACTTTATTAGGTGGTACTCCTACTTTTAACTTTGGTGAAGCTATAAAATACCTAAAACGTGGATTAAAAGTATGTAGACAAGGTTGGAATGGTAAATCTCAATACATAGAATTAGCATCAAATATTAGTTATAAATCAGCTAAAGGGGATATCGTTAACTGTGAACACGAATGTATAGGCAATAAAGCTATTGCATTTGTTGGTACAAGTGGAGTTCAAATGGGTTGGCTTGCTTCACAAGCTGATATGTTAGCAGAAGATTGGATGTTTGCTGAATAGGATTAAAAATGGGCTGGATTACAAGTCCAAGCATCTTATTTGACTTAGCAATGTTAGGTGAGAAATCAACTTACTATGAAAAATACTATAAGAAGTATAAGAAAAGATGTAAATGGCTGTAAAGCCTTATTTTTATGCCTTTTTATAGTTTGTAGGCGTAAAAGAATAAACTAAAAACTATATTCAAGAAACGGACTTGTAAAAAGTGTAAATATAGGAGGAAATATGGAATTTAAAGAATTATTAAAAGCACAAAGCTTAACAGATGAACAAATAAATAACATTACTGCAAAGATGAAAGAAGAAAAAATATATACTACATCTTTAGAAAATGCAGACGAAAGATATACAAAGTTAAAAGGCCAAAAGGCTGATTTAGATGAACAAATAAAAGCTGCAAATACAACTATAACAGAGTTGAAGAAAAATAATAAAGACAATGAAGCATTGCAACAAACAATACAAGATCATGAAGCTACAATAGAAAATCTGAAAAAAGAATCAGCACAAAAGGATTTTAATTATGCATTAGACAGTGCATTAAAAGACAATAAATGTAAGAATGCTAAGGCTTTAAAAGCTTTACTTGATTTAGACAATATAAAATTTAATGAAGGTAAATTAGAAGGCTTAGAAGGGCAATTAACTGCATTGAAGGAAAGCGATGGATATTTATTTGATACATCAAATCCAGCTCCAGGTAATACTGGTGGAACAGGTAATCATCCACGAGTTGGCGATGGAGCAATAACTAAAGAACAATTTAATAAGATGACTTATAAAGAAAGAGTAGATTTATTCAACTCTAATAAAGAACTGTATAATCAATTAAAATAATAGGAAGGTGATAATATGGCAACAACAAAAATTGCAGATTTAATAAATCCAGAAGTAATGGCAGATATGATTTCAGCCAAAATAGAAAAAAAATTAGTGGTTACACCATTTGCTAAAATAGATACTACATTAGTAGGGCAACCAGGAAATACTATAACAGTTCCACAATATGCGTAAACTATATGCGCCTTTACATAGTGATATGTATTGCAAACCCTTTTAATTGCTGGAAACTCCTAAAGAGTTCATCTCACTTTAGGACAATCAGCAGCGAAGATTCATTAAATATATATTTAATGAATAACGTTCAACGACTAGCCGAAAGGCGTACACCCAAGTGGGTGGAAATGGAGGGCAACTCAAGGAGTTGATGATATAGTCTAATCTATATAGTAATATATAGCAGTTCATAAGAGAACGATACAAGATTAACGACCTTGTATGAATGTAAATGATATAGGAGATGCAGTAGATGTAGCAGAAGGTGTTGCAGCAGAAACAGTAAAATTAACTACTACTTCAACAACTGCTACAGTAAAAAAAGCTATGAAAGCGGTAAATTAATTCTGCCGTCTTCTTTAGAAATAAAGAAGTAATAAATTAACCAAAATCGGTCTGTTTAACAGATATATAATTAATAAATTAAGAAAGGAATGAAATATATTTATGATATATAGAATATACTGTCTTAAAAATGAATTAGATGAAATTGTTTATGTAGGTCAAACAAACAGAGAATTAAGTGTTAGATTAAGTGAACATAAAAGAAGATTTGAAAATAGAAAATATTATACAATACATTTATTAGAAGAAACTACTGATTTAGATAAAGCTAATGAATTAGAAACATATTATATTAAAAAATATAACACAGTTGAAAATGGTGAAAATATAACTTATGGAAAAGGTACTAAAGGTTTAGGTGCAAATGAAACTTCTTTTAAAAAAGGCAATACTTTTTGTAAAATGGGAACTAAAAAAGTAGAATGCATTGAAACTGGGGAAATATTTGATAGTATAACCGAATGTTCAAAAAAACTAAACCTAGATGCTTCAAATATTAGTGCTGTTTGTAAAGGTAAAAGAAAGTCGACTGGTAATAAACATTTTAGATTTATTTAATTAATTATAAAGAGAGGCTAAAGCAATTTATATTAAAATTGCTATGCTAATACCGAGGTAAACTAAGAAGTTAAAAAGTCTTAGTCACCGTAACGCATAGGAATTGAACCTATGCTTTTTTATTGAAAAAAGTATAGAATAAAATATTCCCACGAGTGGTTAACACCTTAGCAAGTAAAGTTGAAGGTGAAAATATATGCTGAACTTATAGGAAACTATAAGAACTATAGGATAAAAAGCCTATAGGATAACAAATTGAGAACTAACAGACGAAGCAGTATTATCAGGATATGGCAATCCTGTAGGAGAAACAAATAATCAAATAGCAAAATCAATAGCTTCTAAAGTAGATAACGATGCAATAGATGCTTTATTTAATGCACAATTAATTTATGATGGTTCAAGCGGAACTATAAATTATGACGGAATAGTTGATGCAGTAGATGTATTTGATGAAGAGTTAAATACAGAAAAAGTTATGTTTGTAAATCCTAAACAAGTTACACAATTAAGAAAAGATGCTAATTTTATATCTGCAGACAAATATACTGGTCAAGTGGTTATGAATGGGGAAATAGGTAAAATAGCTAATTGTAGAATTGTAGCAACTAAAAAAGCTAAATTAGTAAATGAATGGTATTCTTTCTGTGAAAGTGGAACATCTAATGCAGAGCAAGTAATATCTAGTAATTTATCAACAATACAAGCTACATTGCCAAATGCTAAAGTAGATGATTATGTATTAAAATCAACTACTCCAGTATACTTTAATCCAATTATAAAACTTAATAATGATGCTGAAACAGAAGAAGATACTGCTGCTTTAACTGTATATTTAAAAAGAGATACAAATGTAGAAACAGATAGAGTATCTTTAGCAAGAAAAACTGATATATCTGCTGACAAACACTATACTGCAGTCTTATCAAATGCAGCTAAAGTTGTTTTAGCTAAATTTAAATCTAAAAAATAATAGGACGTGATTTAGATGGATGATTTAGAAATGCTAAAGCTAATTTTAAGGGAGAGTGATTCTCCCTTTTTTAGCGATGAACAACTCCAATTTTACGCAGAAAAAAATAACTATGACATAAATAAAACTGCTTATGAATGCCTTCTAGCCAAAGCAGAAGATGATAGTATTGCCTTACCAGGGGGATTAAGCTTGCCGAACAATAAAGAATACTGGTTAAGGCTTGCTAAAAAATACAGACCGAATGGAAGTAAGATCTTATGATAAATAAAGAAAAAATCAAATCGAAAGTTGAAAAAGCAATAAAAAAGCTCCCTTCTTTAGGAGTGGTTAAGCGAGCTTACACAAATGATTTTGGAGAAAAGTCAGACTTACTTGAATTAGTATGTGAAATAGAAGGCTTATATCATGAATCAAATAATCAGTATGGCCAAAGTATAACATTGCAAAATAAAGCAGAGGTAATAAAAGAAAAAAGTATATATTTTTTAGTTGTATACGATGAGACTGCGAAGCTTATACAGAAAGATGACTATATATATATAAATGGCTATAAATATCAAATTAAAGATATTGGAAATGTAAATAAAATGGATATTTATGCGGATATGAGATTACAAGAGGTGAGCTACGATGAGTAATTTTAGCATGAATATTGACGAGTTAATGGATATGTTAGAACAAAAAAGAAATAGAACAAAAGCAGCGCTTGAAATATATGCTAATAGCTCAGCTACAAAACTTCAAAATCACGCAAGAGTAAATAAACCTTGGACAGATAGGACACATGATGCTAGAAATAGACTTAATGCATCATGGGAATGGAAAAACGAGAATGTATTAAGTATTGCATTATCACACGGAGTTAATTATGGGATATATCTAGAAAAAGGAACATCACCACATGTTATAACAGGGAATCCTTGGTTGTATTGGCAAGGAGCTAGTCATCCTGTTAAAAAAGTCAATCACCCTGGTACAAGACCTTATCCAATTATAATGCCAACAATAAATGAAATAGGTCCACAGGTTATGTCTGGACTAAGTATACTTCTAAGGTAGGTGAGGTTAATGTTTCAGGATTTATATAGATTTCTTAGAACTGGCGGATTAAAAGTGTACTCACTTGGACAACAGGATAAAATTTGCACAGACCCATTTGTATTGATTTATGAAGCTGGAACAGAAGATACTTCAAGTAGTAAGAATCTAAAAAAAGAAAGCATAGAGTTATGGGTATTTTATCCTTTTAATGAATACTCAAAGGTTGAGGATTATATAAAACAAGTTGAAAATACAATAAAAAAATTCGGCAAACTAAGAAAAAATTATGATAAGTATGCAATAGAAATTGATAATGATATGAAAGCATATTATACAAAACTTTCGTATTTCAGATATGTATATAGAGAAGGAGGTAGATAAATATGGCAGCTACAGTAAAAAAGATAAATCAAATGCCACTATCAGATGTATCATTGGTTAGAGTTGTAACTGAAACTGATATTTTTAGTTTCAAAACTTCTGATGAAATTTCAACAGAAGAAGTGGTTTCAGAAGGCGAAGAACAAACTCTTAAGCTAAAGGGTGAAATATATGCAAATAGAGAAGCTAAAGATACTGTACTTGGTTATGACTTAACTTGCAAAGACAATGTAATGTGTCCTGAGCTTCTTAAAGTTATTCAAGGAGGTACTATCGAATACGATACAGATGGAAAAACTTTTAAAAAATATACAGCGCCACCAGTAGGACAAAATGCATCAAAAACATCGTTTGATGTTGAAGTTTATTCTGCAGAAGTAGGAACAGATGGAGACACTGGAAACTTTTCAAAAGTGACATTCCCAAGTTGTAAAGGAAAATCAGTGCCTTTAAGTTTTAAAGATGGTGAATATTATTCAAATGAATATACTATTCAATCAAGACCAGAGAAAGGAACTGCACCTTATACAATAGAAAAAGTAACTGCTTTACCAAATGATACAGTATCAGAATGAACAAATGATATAGAAGAAAATAAGATTGTAGAAGAAAATAATGTTATAGATGAAATAGACCTCTCTAAATAATTTTAGAGGGGTTTTTATTATGAAAGGAAATAGATAATGGAAAATTTACAAGTAACAAGTTTAGAAAAATTAAAAAGAGTAAAACAAACTCAGATAGTAAGTTTAGGTAAGTTTGAAGATGGAACAGAACTTATAGCTGAGCTAAAAAGACCAGATATGCTAGCTTTTATAACAGAAGGTAAAATACCTAATACTCTTTTACAAGAAGCAGCAGAAGTATTTAACGGGAAAACTGAAACTGTAAACAAAGCAACTATAGAAGGAGATGTTACAGCTTTAAAACAGTTAGGAGAGCTATTAGAGTTTTTATGTGAAGAAACATTAGTAAATCCAAGCTATAAAGAAATAAAAGAAATAGGTATAACGCTACCACTAGAAATGAAAACAACAATTCTTACTTATGTTCAAGCTGGAATTGACGGGCTAAAAAGCTTTCGTAAAGAGCAAGAACGTATTGAGAATAATCAATCAGTCGGAGAAATATAGAAGATTACCAAGTGAAATAGCAAGAATAAAAGATGAGTACGTGGCTTTTTGTTTCGATGAAGCCTGTATGTATATATCAAGCCAACTTGAAGAAAAGAAAAAACCACGATGGAGTGAAGATCTAATAGACCAAGAAACAGGAAAGAAAAAAACATTTATATCAGAAGCATGGAAAAAACAAAGAGAGGAGGGTAAATAATGTCAGATACAAACTTAGGGACAGCAACAGGGTATCTAAATCTCGATATTCATAACTGGAATAATGCATTAGATGATGCTAGAGAGAGTTTAAGGGAGTTTGAAAATAGTTCTAATTCTATGGGTGATACATTAAGAAATACACAACAAGCTACAAATGGAGCAAGTGATGCATTACGAAACACGAGTGATTCAGCTAGTAGAGCTAGAAGTGCTTTTGATGGTGTTAGACAGGTAAGTAGTAGTACGAGTGATGCTTTTGATGATATTGCAAGTTCGACATCTAGAACAAGAGATGAATTCAGTAGAACAACTCGAGAAGCACAGAGATTCGAAAGGCAAATGCAGAGATTAGAATATCAACTTGGTGGAGAAGTGCCACAAGCCACACGAGAGGCCTATCAAGAAATGTATAGACTTAGAAATGAACAAAGAAGAGCATCGAGAACTTACGGAAGTTATTCTAGAGAAGCTATGCAAGCAAGAAATGCGATGACAGAATTTGCATTAAGTCTAGATGATAATACATTTAGGCAAGTCTACATGAGAAGTCAATTAGGACTTACAGAGGGGCAACTTCAAAGACAAGCTAATAGTATACGACTTAATGCGAGAATGACTAGTTTAATGGGAGACCAAACTCAAATTCTTACACAACGTATGCAAGGTTTACAGGCACATGGAATTAGACCAGAAATGTTATTGCCAGCATCAACTCCAGGACAATTCCGATTATTAAGTGAAGCGATGAATTTAGGAGTTTCGCCACTAAATCGTCTATCTGCAGGATATAGAACGTTAGGCGGTAGAGTTGAAGGAGTTATAAAGAGATATTCAGCTCAGAAAGTAGCAGTAAGACTTGCACAAGGAGATATGACGAGATACGGATTGTTAATGAGAAGTTTGACTACTGGTACTGCCAATCTTGGACTTGCAATTCCAATTGTAGGAGTTGCTGCAATTACCGCATATGGAACTTTATTTAGTGCGGCTATGCAAGCAGATGAAGGATTGCAAAAGCTATGGGATACTACAAAAAACAAGTTAGCAAAAGCATTCGAACCTTTGATAGAAACTGCAGGGCAAGTTTTAGAAGTAGGCATGAAAGTTGTTGGTGTTATAGCTGACTGGGTTACAAAATTCAATGAGGCACATCCAATAATCGCAAAAGTAGCTAGTGTAGTTGCCTTGTTAGCACCAGCAATGACATTATTGTTATTACCTCTTTCTATGGGTGCTGGATTATGGAATGGTTGGATGGTTGCCCTCAATGGTGCTTGGACTATGATCGGCGGAGTTGTCACAATGATAGGAACTGCTACCTCAACATTTTTTGCTTTTGCGATACCTATTGCTGCAGTAACCGCTGGACTTATTCACCTTTATAAGACAAATGAAACATTTAGGACTACTGTAAATAATGCTTGGCAATCGGTAAAAGAAAAGGCAAAGGATGTATTTGGTACACTTGAAAAGTATTTTACAGAAACTATTCCAAATGCATATAAAAAAGGTGGTATAAAAGGAGTTATAGATCAATTTGCAGATACATTTAAAAGTGGATTAGATAAGGTAAAATCATCATTACCTCAATGGCTAGAAAGCGGTAAAAGTATAGCTAGCAACCTAGCTCAAGGGATTAATCAGAATTTACCAGCTTTACAGTCAAAAGCAAGCGAAATAATATCAAACTTAGTAGCTGGAATCTTGAAAGTAGCACCGAAATTAATAGAAACAGCAGGACAATTAATCCAAGCATGGCTAAAAATGTGGAGTAATAATGTAAAATTATTTTTAGATGCTGGATTTAAACTGCTTGAAATGATTATGCAAGGTATAGCGCAAGCATTACCGACATTAATTGAAACTATAGTAAATGTTGTATCTACAGTAATAAACATCATAGCCGAAAACCTGCCAAAAGTAATTGAAGCAGGAGTATACATTATAACTGCACTTGTAAATGGCATAAGTCAAAATCTACCAGCTATAGTTGATATAATAACAAATACACTAAGTTCTATAGTTAACATCATATTAGAAAATTTACCACTAATTATAGAAGCTGCAGCACAGATTATAACAACCTTAGCAGTTGCATTAGTAGAAAATTTACCAACATTACTAGAAGCTGCAGTAAAATTAGTTATTGAAATTGCTAGATGCATATTAGAAAATTTACCACTAATTATAGAAGCTGGTATTCAACTTGCAATAGCATTAGGACAAGCAATAATACAAGCATTGCCTCAGATAGTTGTAGCAATTGGAGAATTATTTGTCGGAATATTAGAGGTAATAGGTGAAGAAATAGGAAAACTAGGTGAATTTTTATTAGGCAAAGCTATGGAAATAGTCCCTCAAATTCAAAGTAAAATATCAGAACTATGGGAACAAATAAAGATAACAGTAACAGAAAAAGCTACAGAGTTATGGAATTCTATAACACAATGGGCAAATAGTGTATATAGTAGCGCATCAAGTTGGATTAGCAATTTGATATCATCAATAGGTACGTGGTTAAGTGGCTTACCAGGAAAAGTAGGCTATGCATTAGGGTTTGTATTAGGAGCCATAACTAGCTGGGGAATTAATACATATAACTATTTTGCTACAAATATACCGATGTGGATTAACTCAATAGGAAACTGGTTCTCTCAATTGCCTTCCAAGATAGGTAAATGGCTTACAGATACATATAGCAGAGTAACTCAATGGGGTAGTAATATGTTATCAAAAGCGCAAGAAACTGGTAGTCGATTTATAAGTAATACTATAAATTGGTTTCAACAATTACCAGGAAAGGTATGGAATTTCCTAAGCAATACTTACAGCAAAGCAACTCAATGGGCATCGCAAATGATTGCGAAAGCACAACAAGCTGGAAGTCAATTTGTAAGTAAAGTAGGAAGTGCATTATCAACATTGCCAGGGCGAGTATGGTCATTTTTATCTAGCTGTATATCAAAAGCAATTAGCTTTGCATCGCAATTTGGAGCGCAAGGTCAAAAAGCAGCTAATGATTTTAAAAATAAAATAATAAACGGAGTTAATTCTATCCCTGGCAAAATGGCAAGTATAGGCAAACAAATAGTACAAGGTATATGGAGAGGTATATCTGGAGCTGGAAGTTGGCTTAGAACTCAAATATCTAATTTTGCCAGTGGAGTAGTAAAAGGATTCAAGGCTGGATTTAAGATTAATTCACCAAGTAAAATTATGCGAGATATAATCGGTGTTGGTATAGTAGAAGGTATTGGTGTCGGGATAGATCAAGAGGAAAATAGTTTGCTTGGAAAAGCTAAAAATCTAGCTAATAGTGTAGTTGGTGTTATGAATAACAATGCAACTACAATGGATTTAATAGGTACTGCTAAAGGATTAACTGGTAATATTGGTGCTGTAACTCAAACAACACAAAATAATACAAGTAATGCTATAAATATAAATATAAATAATCCTTGTATAAATGATAAAATAGATATAGAAACTCTAGCAAATGACCTAGCATTCTATCTAAAAAGAAAAAAAGTATTAACAGTATAAGGAGGTGTAGAAATGGAATTTACAGAATATAAAGACCCGATAGTTTTATATTTAGACGATAAACCGAGTACAGATTATGGAATAAAGGTGTATGAAAGTAATATCCTTTCTGCGCCTTCTAAAAAATTAGAGTTTGTTGAAATAGAAGGAAGAGACGGAGCACTAACAATAGACAATGGATATGAAGATTTTGTATTAACACTTGGTTGTGTGCTTGTAAATAATAATAGCAAAGTTGAAACTACTCCAGCATTAGCAAGAAGGGCAAAGAAATTCCTTCTTAACGGAGCAAATAGAAAGATACAATTAAGTGAGGACATGGGTTTTTATCTATTAGGGACTTATAATTCTGATGTTGACATAGAAGAAGCAATTGAAAACTTTGGATTGTTCCAGGCACAATTCAGATGCAAGCCTTATAGATTCTCTAATAGTAATAAAACAGTAGAGATAACTACTAAAAATACTGTAATAAAAAATGATGAATATAAAACCAAGCCTGTTATTGATGTGTATGCAACAGGAGACATAACTATCAATATAAATAATCAAGAAGTTGTTTTAAAAGCCTTAGAAGGACATATACAACTTGATTGTGAAAAAATGAATGCAACTACTGTTAATTCGCTTGGAAAAATAGTAAATGCAAATCAGAAAATGTATAGTGATTTTCCTGTTTTAGAAGAAGGTAATAACAATATAACTTGGACTATAGGAACAGGCGCTAGTTTTACTAAAATAATAATAAATTATAGAATGGCGGTGATATAGTGATACCAAGAATTTATGATAACAGTTTTACAACGTATGAAAGCAACGGATTAGGTTTATTGGTAGATGCTATATCTTGCCAAGTTGAAGAAGAATCAAACGGAGATTTCGAGTTAACACTCGTATATCCTTCTGATGGTTCTTTTTTTTATGCGTTAAAACAAGACAACCTTGTAAAAGCTGATGCATCGGATAACTTAAAAGGGCAGCTTTTTAGAATAGATACAATATCAAAACCTCTAAATGGCCAAGTGACTGTATATGCAAAACATATTTCATTTGATTTAGCTAAAAACTCTTTAAATGAGGATGTAGCTGAAGAAAATATAAAGTGTGAAAATGCTGGTAAACATATGCTTCAAAAATCTGATGCTGACAGTAGATTTTCTATTGAAAGTAATATAGAGATGCTTGGTAACTACAGCATGGATAGAAAAACAGATTGTTTGAGTGCTATAGCTGGGACAAGAGGTTCTCTTATAGATACATTCGGTAATGGTCCTAAGCTTCTTAGAGATAACTTTACAATATCCGTACTTACTAGAAGAGGTAAGGATGATAACACTCTTATAGCTTATAAGAAGAACATCACAGGCTTTACGTTAGAAGAAGATTATTCAGAAATAATCAATATTATAAAACCTTATGCTACTTATACAGAAGATGAAGTTGAAAAAACTCTATATATTGATGAAACAGGAGTAAAATCGCCAAGATATGTAGAAGGTGATATAGTAAAAAGTCAATGGATGGATTTTTCAGACAAATTTGACGAAGATGAAGCTCCAACAAAAGAAAAATTAAAAAATCTAGCTGAAAAATATTTCAACGATAATAGCTGCGACCTTCCTAAAATGACTTATAAAATAGAATTTCAACCGCTTAGCCAAACGGAAGAATACAAGGAAGATGGATTAGCTGAACTAGAATATATAGGCATGGATGATAGTGTATATATAGCTAACAGCAAATATGGAATAAGAGACCAAGCTAGAGTTATAAAAACAACTTATAACGTATTAGCAGACAAATATATATCTATAGAATTAGGTGATCCAAAGACAACACTAGGCTCAATCATAAATAAAAATAATACTGACACAGTAACAAAAGATGAAGTAAAAGACATTGTAGATAAAACAAATAAAAAAGATTATCCTAATACATTACCAGCAGTACCAATTGTTACTATAGATAGAGCCGGATTTAAGACAGTTTCTCTTAGTTGGACTTTTGATAATAAGCCTTATTATTCTTATCAAGTTTATGCTAGTCAAGAACAAGGATTTAGCCCTAATGCATTTGACTTGATTTATGAAGGGAAAGGAAGTGCTTTTCTCCATGAGGTAGAATGCTCACAGACTTGGTACTATAGAGTAAGAGCGATTAATACTTATGGAAATGCTACGGATTTTTCAGAAGAAGTTAGTGCAACAACTACCAAAATAAGTGATGCTGCAGAATATTTTCAAGAAGCTGCGATAGAAAGTGCTTTGATTGGATCACTTAATGCTGATGTAATCAATGCTGGGAAACTTAAAGGTACTTTCATAGATGCAAGACAATTAACAGTGACAGATGGAAACGGAAACGTTACTTTTTCAATAGATAGTGCAGGTAATGTAAATATTCGAGCAACAGAATTTAGTCTAGAAGGCAAAACTATTAATTCTTATATTAACGATGTAACTACTGATATAACTGAACAGAAAGAAAGAATAGATAAAATACTTGAAGATGGTACATTAATACCTTCTGAAAAAAGGCAATTACAAATAATTTTAGATGATATAGTAGAAGAATATGCTGAAATCACAGCAAATGCCTTAAAGTACAATATAGCTTACAATGATTTTCAAACTGCATATAATGCTTTATATAATTACTTAACTGTAGATTGCAAAATAAACGACATTGAAATTACAACAAATGTGCATCAAGATACTTTGAAAAATTATTTTGAAAATTATTATACAAAAAGAGGAAATATAAACAATTTAATAAATGATGAAATAAATAGTAATATTGACGATAAATTAAGCAGTTCAGATTCTGAAGCAGTATTTAATGCTCTTACTAAAAATGGAACAATACAAGGGTTATATATGCAAGATGGAAAACTTTATTTTAACGGTCAATATATTAATGCTAAAAATTTAAAAGTAATAGATTCAAAAGGAAATACTACTTTCTATATAGATTCAAATGGGAATGTAACAATTAATGCAACAGACTTTAGCTTAGAAGGTAAGACTATAGATGACTATGTAAATTCTCATGTAGTAGAAGTTACAGGAATTACAATGAAGAGAGTATCTATATCTTACTATATTTCTACTTCACCTACTCAGTTATTAGGAGGTAGTTGGTCCACAACAAAACCTACTTGGGTAAGTGGGAAATATATATGGCAAAAAACAGTAACTACATATTCTAATAATACAACAAGCGAATCAGAACCAGTTTGTATAACAGGACCAAAAGGTGAGCAAGGTACTCCAGGTGGTAAAGGCGACCAAGGTGTGTCTATTACTAGAGTAAGTAACAGATATGGCAAAAGTACATCTAAAATAGACCCTCCAACAACTTGGTATACAAACTATCCAGAATGGGAAAGAGGCTATTACATATGGACTAAATCTATAATCTATTATAGTGATGGTACAACAACAGAAACCACACCTTATGTAGATACTTCCTGGGAAGGTATGGCAAATCTTGTAGATAATAAAGTTGATAACACACAACAAGCAATATTTAATGCTCTTACAAACAACGGACAAGTACAAGGTATATATTTACAAAATGGAAAAGTTTATTTAAACGGAGAATATATAAAAACCAATAGTTTAAATGCATCTAATATAACTTTCGATGATTTAACAGGTAAAACTATAAAAGGCGCTAGATTTTTCACTGCACCTAAAGAAGGTGCAACTGATGGATATTTATTTAGAATTTATTCAGATGGTAGTGTTTATAGTTCTAAAACAATCCAAGTATATGGAGAATCTAATGATGGAAGTTATGCTCAATTAACTCCTGGCAAAGTAACTGCGACAGAATATTTACAATCGCCAGGACTTATTACAAGTAACAACAGTCTTTATTTTGGGATACAAGGATATACGCCACCAAATGATAACTCAACAAGAATGGTTAAATTGACAAGAGATGCAAATAATGAATATACCTATTTCATGCCTTGTTATAATTCTACAAGCACGAGTGGGGGTATAAGATTAGGCTCTACGAATGGATTTTGGAATGTTGTATATGCAACTAATGGGGTAAAAACAAGTTCAGATAGAACATTAAAAGAAAATATAGATTATTTAGATGGAAATTCTTCTATTGATTATGATGATTTATATAATTTTATAAAAAATGATTACTCATTAGCGACTTATAATTATATAGGAGAAAGCGAAAAAAGACTATCAGCTATAGCTCAGGATATGCTTGTAAATTCTGATGGAACAGATAATAAGGTCGGACAACTAATTACTAATGCAGAAGAAGCATATAAAAATCAAGCAACACTAGCTATAGAGGAAACTCAGTTAGTAAATGTGCTAATTGGAGCACTAAAGAAGACAATGGAAAAAGTAGAAGAATTAGAAAATAAGCTAAATAGTAAATAGGAAGGGGATGTGTTAATTTGAAATACAACTACGAAGTATCTGTAAATGAAAATAGAGCAAAATTAAATAAAGACATTTTTTTATTTAGAGGTAATAGAAATATACATTATTATTTTTCAATAAAAGGTGCACGTTTTGCCTTTAAAAAAGAAGGAGATTTAATAGAAAATGCAAATGCGATTTATGCAGCAGTTACAGTAATAAAACCAAATGGGGTTGAAGTTGCAAATGCTATAGCTCCAGTTGAAAATGGTTTAATTCATTTAAAGGTAACAGAAGATCTAATCGATGAAGAAGTAGAAGTCGGAGATTTTGATTTGGTATTTGATTTGTTCGATGATACTGACGGGGCAGTAACAATTCCAAAAGTAATAGGACAATTCCATGTACTAGAAAGACCATGCACAACTCCCATTTCCGAATTGGTAGCAACTAACACAACAAATGAAGTAGACCAGGCTCTAACGGATTATGCTATTGTTACTTATGCAGAGCCTGTAGCTTCTACAAATGCAGACGGAACTTTTGCTAAAAAAACATGGGTGCCAAAAGAAAAAATTACAACAGCAGAGTTAAATAGAATAGAAGAAGGTATTTTCAAAAATAGTTCGCAAATTAAAGATATTGCGAACTTATCTCTTACAAAACATACAGATGGAAAAGTTTATATCAAAAAACAAGATGGAACACTTATGGGAACTGGTATTGAAATAGGTGGAAGTGATGTGGACTTATCCAAAATAACAATGAGTATGAGTGGGCAAACACTTAAACTTATGAATGATGGTACTCAAATAGCAAGTGTTGAAATTCCTACTGCTACTGTTACAGATGAACAATTAACAACTATAATTCAAAGCAAAATTGATGATGGTACTTTAAGTGCGTTAACAATAGAAGATGGAAGTATAGGTAATATAAAACTTTCGGCAATAGGACAACAAAGAATAAATTTATTAAATATAAACACATCTACAAGTGGTAAAAAAATTAACAAATTTAATTATATCGGAGATAATGCAGATTACGATTTAAGCGATTACATAGAGATTGAATTAAATACATTATATTATGTAATAGGAGCTGATACACGTTCCATTCAATATTGTTTGTATGATAATTCTAAGAAATTTGTAATTGGTGGAGAGTTTACTTTTGTAAAAAATAATGACAACGGAGATAATATAAGAAATACTACCTTAACGGTTGAAAATGCAAAATATATAAGATTTTCGTATCTTACTGCAAATAAAGATAGAGTAATCTTTTGCAAAGATAAAATAAGAGATTATGTACCATATGATACAGTGGAGACTTATTTAACAGCAGAAGGCGAAAGTTTAAGAGATACATTAAATAAAGATTATAAAGTAACAACTAACAATATAAACAATAATACAATAACACCTACAATGACAAATTTCTGTTTTTCTGATGACTTGAATTTAGTAGATTGTGATAATTATATGGAATGTGAGAATTCAGTAATGAAATTATATTATTCAAATTATTTCATGGTTAATAATGGTGAAACTTTATATACTAACAAGGGATTTAATTTTATTTATTTTTACGACAAATACAAAAACTTCTTATCAAAAATTGGAGGTGCAACAAATTCAACTGGAGCATTAAATCAAACAGAGGTGACTATAAATCAAGAAAATGTATATTATGCTAGAATAGTATATCCACTTTCTTATTTCACAGATAAAAAAATAATGGTTACGAGATATAAAGGTGAACAAAACACATACAAAGAATTTGCAACAAAATGGTTTGAACTAAAAGACGATTACAAAGAATACTTTATAAAAAATGTATTATCAGTCCCTTATTTTGGAGAAACTATAAAGGATATTTTATTACCTTATGTATCTCCAACAGCCGGTAAAACTTTATTGGCTTTCGGAGATAGCTTAATGCAATATGCTGGTGGTAGTGGCTCAAATGATTATGGATTTTTCACACAAGCTAATAAATATCTTAATATGGATATGCATAACTTAGGATATGCAGGTTCAAATTGGACTGGTACAGGGGTAGGAGATTGTAAAGCAAGGATTAATAAATTAATATCAGATGGAATAGCTTATGATGTAATATTATTAGGTTGGGGAACTAATAATGACGCAAATTTAGGAACTGTTGATGATACCCCAAGCGATAGTGGTTCTATGTGTGCAGTTATAAAATGGGCAGTACAACAAATAAGAACTAATTTCCCTCACAGTGGATTAGGAATAATTCTACCACCTCCAGGAGTAAGTGGAGGAAATGAAGAAAAAGTTAATTTAATAAAATCTTGTTGTGAACATTCTTCCATGCACGTTCCTTATTTAGATTTATTCCATAGTGCAAATATAACAACTACTCCTATAGGTACAGGGGGGTTAGGTGTTGACCAAATACATTTAGGAGAACATGGTAGGAATAGATATGCAAGTGCATTAAAACCATTTATAGAAAAATTAGTGCCTTATATAAAAAATTATTTATTTACTTATAATCTTACAAATGTAACTGCTAGTAAAACTTATAAACGAATGTCAGAAGGAACTAATATAACAATAAATCTTACTGCAGAAGAAGGTCATACTTTAGATAATAATAGTGTTAGAGTCACTATGGGTGGAGTAGATGTTACAAGTAAGGTATATAATAATAATGGTAAAATAACTATAGTTGTAACAGGTGACATAATCATAACTGCAAGTGCAAGTTAGTTCGCAATTTAAAAATATTGTGAACTTATTTACCAAGTAAATAAGATCGTAGAGAGTTAAAATGGTATTTAAATCATTTTATAGTATAATAACTGTAAGGGGGTGAAAAAGATGTAAAATGTGAGAAAATAAAAAATAAAAACAATATATAATTAAAAAAACTAAATCTATTTTTAAAAGGACTGTACCGCTACAGTCCTTTTTTATATAAGAAAGGAATTTTGCATGAATGATGAATGGTTAAAAGACACACTAAAGAGACACGATGAAAGGCTGCAAAGACATTCTGAAAGAATAGACAAACTAGAAAATACACAGTCTGAAATGGCAGTAAAAATAGAAAATCTATGCAATACCATAGACAAATTAGCAAGCAACTTAAATAAACTAACTTATGCAATTATAACAGCATTGGTTAGTTTTTTCTTTTATGCAATACAAAATAATTTATTTAATTAATAGGAGGTAGTTATGTTTGATTTAAATTTATTAGGTAGCTATTTAGTTTTAGTAGTAGTAGGTATTTGTGTATGTGTAGGATATGTTATAAAAACAAGTTTTAGTTTTATAGATAATAAATACATACCTTGCATCATGGCACTTTTAGGATGCGCTTTAAACATATGGATAGCTGGATATGTAAGTCCAGAAGTTATACTTGGTGGATTATTTTCAGGACTTGCTTCTGTAGGCTTACATCAAGCTTTTAAGAACTTGATAGAAAAATAGATATAAATACTTTATAAGGTGACTGTAAGGTGCTTAGGAAGTGGATAGGAAGGTCGATTTTTTAAGCATCTTTTATTTTCAGAAAGGATTTGATAATATGAGTAAAAAATATTTAGTAGCTATAGATGCAGGACATGGTATGCATACAGAAGGTAAACAATCAGTTCCAATGTCAAAAAATTTATACATAGATGGTGAATTAGTAAGAGCAAAAGGAAAGATCATCAAAGAAAATGAATGGAACAGAGGTGTAAGTGAATATCTAGCTGCTGCACTAAAAAGATGTGGAATAGATACAATGTTTACTGCAGATATGACAGGTAAAACAGATATTGCCTTGTCTACTAGAGCAAGTAAAGCTAATAAAGCTAAAGCAGATATATTAATTTCAAATCATTATAATGCAATAGGAAGCTGTGCTAAATGGCAAACTCGAGTTAAAGGATTATTAGTATTAAGAACTAAAAATTGTTCTGAAAAATCTATAAAATTAGGAAAATTAGCAGTTAAGCATCTTAAAAAAGACATAGACTATGAATATAGTTATGGTTTAATGCGCGATGTAGATATGAGTGGATTTACATTAGCTATACTTAGACAAACAACAATGCCAGCAATATTAATCGAGTATGGTTTTATGGATTATTGGAATGAAGCAAAACTTATGCTTGATAAAAAACATCAAGAAAAATGTGCTGAAGCAGTTTGTAAGGCAGTATGTGAATATTTCGGAGTAACTTATATAGCAGAAAAGCAAGAAGCTAATAAAACTAAGTATGTTAGAATTTTAAAGGATATAAACATACATAGCAAACCAGATTTTGATGCTGCTAATGTAATAGGTAAAGTTACTGCTGGTGGAGCTTATACAATTACAGAAAAAATTAAAAGAACTGGAACAGATATGTATAAATTAAAATCAGGAGTTTATATAACAGCATCACCAAAATATGTAGAAGTATTTGAAAAATAATTATCGGACGCGACCGATAGCGACCGATAGCGACCGATAACATTTAGATAATATGTATAAATATTCCAGATGTAGTCGATACTCTAACAAAGGAGGTAATGACTATGAAAAAATTAATGCTGGAAGTTACAGGGCGTATTGCATACTTAGGAATTGGAGTAGCAAGTGCTATATTAATAATGATGTAAGGAAATAACACGTAAAAAAGGCTAGGGAAATTATATTCTCTAGCTTATTTTATGTATAGCATTAACGAGCTAATTCATATGCACATCGATGCTATACATAATAATTATATATTTAGTGTTATTTCTAACTCAAAGTAATCCTCATTGCTGCCTTTTTTACACTTTTTCTTTTTAGAATATATAGCCTCTTTTATAATACTTTTTAGCAATTCGTTTTTCCCTTCTATACTAAGAGTATTATAATTTTTTAATACATTTTCTAGCTCAGGTATTAGTTTTTTTATTTTTATAACTTTATCGCTACCAAATTCTTTTTCTAATACTTTTTTATTTTCTTCTAGTATTTTGATTTTATCTTTTATTTTACTGGTCCTATCCTTGAATATTTCTATAGTATATACATCTTGTTCTAAGAATGTACAGCATTTTTCAAATTGCTTATTTAGTTTCTCAATTTCTTTTTCAATTCTTTTTAGATCATTGTCTACATTTCTTTTTTCTTTTATCATTTCTTGCTCATAATTATCTACATAATATTCATAATCAGATAATGTATTTGATAACGCCTGTAAAATATGTTCTTCAACTCTATTTAGATAAGAGCCTATATTTTTACATCCAGTAGTAGAACAATATAAGAAATCACCTTGAGCGCATCTCCTTTTTACCATAATTCTATTACATTCACTACATTTTATTAGTCCAGCAAGTGGATTGCTAAGTGGCAAATCAAAGTTAGACTTATGTTGTTTTCTAGAATTTAATATATCTTGTACCTTTTCAAATTCGTGCAAAGGTATAATAGCCTCATGCAATCCTTTATAATATTCAACAGCAGCATTTACTGGTCTAGATTTTTTTACATTGCCTTTTGTATCTATATATTTCTTATATTTTCTTTCTCCATGTTTAAGATATCCAGCTACTACATTGCTTGTTAATATATTTTTTACTGAACTATAGCTCCATACACGACCACTTCTAGTAGGATAGCCTCCTTGATTAAGCCTTTTCGCTATTATACTAGCTCCAGCATTATCTTCTAAAAACCACTTAAATATTAATCTGACTATATGTGCTTCTTCTTCGTTTATAACTAACCTAAAGCCATTTTCTCCCTCTAATTTCTCCTTGTTATAGCCATAAGGAAGAATAGAACCTATGTATTTACCTTGTTTTACGGATTGCTCACGACCTCGTTGCATACGTTTCGTGATAGTTTTATATTCCCTTCTAGACATGAACAGTCCGAAGTCGACCATTTCTTCATCGAACTCATTATTTGCAAGGTCATAAGTCTTGGAAGGTGTAATTATTTTACATTCCGCAGCAGTAAAGGTACTAGATACAATTTCCTGATCTATCTTGCTACCTCTACATAACCTTGATAATTCTGTACAAAAAACACCTTCATATAATCCCTCGGACACTTTTTCTAGTAGGTCTTGCATCTTTGGACGGATAGAAATACTATCTCCAGTTTCTATTTCTCGAAATACATTTTCTTCTTCTATCTGTATTTTTAACTTGTCAGCTAATTCCGTTAGCATATTGTAATGATTTTTTAGGACCTTTTCTAATGGAATATCCTTATCATCAGCCCTTGATTTTCTCAAATACATTGCATACATCTTATTTCCTCCTTAAAAAAAGAGCAGCTGGTAAAACTGCCCTGATGTTTATCTATAATTTTAATATTTGTTCTTTTTTATTTTCATATTCTTCTTCAGTTATAGCACCCATATCTAGAAGTTTTTTGAATTTCATTAATTCATCTGCATCACTTGATGTGTTTTGACTTCTATAGTTATTTTTATTTTCTATATAGTTCTCTATATATCCTTTAATTTCTAATATTTGTTCATTATCTTTTTTAGCGAAAGAAATAGTATTTTCATCTTGTACCGCATTAAAAACTCCGCCTTTAGCCTCTTGGCTACCCATTAATATTATTTGTAGATATCCAGTAGTTAAACCAGGTTTTTTATATTGTACTCCTGTTACATTATCTAAACAGATTTTCTTTGTACCTGTAAATCCTTTATTTATTGAATTCATAATTCCTTTAGCGGTAATAGAAATAAATTTCCCTTCTAAAACAATCTCATATTTATATATACTACATTTTTACTCGAAATCCTTGTATTTTTCAAGTGTTTCATGAAAATACAAACAAAGTTAGAAAAAAAAGTTGACATACCAATCACATTTGTATATACTTTAGTTAAAGATACAAATAGTATTGGTAAAAAATAAAAAAATACAAGAGGTATTTTAAAAAAGTAGGTGAGAATATGAATAAGCTAAAAAAGTATAGACAAGAAAGAAATTTAAAACAAAGTTTTATAGCTCAAAAAATAGGAGTTTCGCAACAAACTTTTTCTTGCTATGAATTAGGGACTGCTAAACCGCCACTTGATACTGCTAAAAAATTAGCAGATATATTTGGATGTTCCATAGAGGATATTTTTTTTAATAATTCTTACAAGTAGTATTGGAGTTTAATAAAAAAATACAAACAAAACTGGAAGGGAGATTAAAAATGGATTACATAAACAAAATGAATAACTTAGTACAAACTATATCATCAAGAGAAGTAGCTAAGATGATGGAAAAAGAACATTGGGAAGTACTTAGAATGATTGAAGGTAACAAAGATGTTGTAGGTATAATCCCAGTTTTAATAGACCACAGTTTTGTGGTGAATGAATATTTTATAGAAAGTGAATATAAAGCAAGTAACGGTAAATCTAATAAGTGTTATGAATGTACAAAAATGGGTTGCGAAATGTTAGCTAATAAACTTACTGGTGAAAAAGGAATATTATTTACAGCAAGATATGTTAATAAGTTCAATAAAATGGAACAGTACATAAAAGAACAACAACCAAAAGTTCCAACTACATATAAAGAAGCATTGCAACATTTACTAGTACAAGTCGAAGAAAATGAAAGACTGCAATTAGAAAATCAACAACAAACAAAAGTCATAGAAAAACAGTCCGAAGTTATAGGAGAAATGGCTCCAAAGGCAGAGTATTTTGATGCTTTAGTAGATAACAACTTACTTACAAATATAAGAGATACTGCTAAAGAATTAGGAATAAAAGAAAGAACTTTTACAGAGTGGTTAATTCAAAAGAATTTATGCTACAGAGATAAAAAAAGAAAAATTAAACCTTATGCAAATAAGATGAAGTACTTTGAATTAAAAGAATTTACAACTGCTTGGGGACATAGCGACACACAAACACTTATAACTCCTAGAGGTAAAGAAACCTTTAGATTACTTCTTATAAAAGATGGATTAATAAAAGATCATAACAAGCAATTAGAGTTAGGATTACCAGTTAACGAAGTTACAAAATCAGATTTTTATAATTAGGAGGATTAAATATGGAATACACAAAAGAAATAAACAAAATAGTGGAAGGAATAAATTTTGTAAATAAAACAGTAAAACCAACAAAGAAATACAAAAAAGTATGTGAATACTGTGGAAAAGAGTTTGAAACAAACAGAGAAAATAAAAAATATTGTAGTGCAGCTTGTAGAAATAGCTACCACGTTGAAAAATACCAACAAAAGGCAAAAGTAAAAGTAGAACAAGAAACAGAAGAATTCAAAATACACTCAATAGATATAAAAGGTACACAAGAATTTATGGGAAAAGAAATACCAGTAGTTGAAGGTGGCTTTGGTGAAGGTCAAAAGGTTGTATTAGCTAAAACAATAGCTGAAATACATGAAACCGAATTATCAGAAATTAACAGAAAAATAAATGAACATATAGACGAGTTTGAAACAGGTGTTGATTTATTAGACTTAAAAGGGAATTCAGATTTCGAGATGGAGATTCTCCATAACGGATTATATACTCAAAATGCTTTAAACAGAGCTAAGAATATTTATTTATTATCCGAACAAGGATATATGTTATTAGTCGGTTTTATGAATACAGAAAAAGCTAAAACAATAAGAAAACAATAAAAGGAGGTAATTTAATATGAAAGAATTACAAGTAATTTATAATCAAGAAGTTTTGGGACAAGATTTTAAAATTTATGGAACAGAAGAAAATCCATTGTTTTTAGCTAAAGATGTAGCGAATTGGATAGAACATAGCAATCCTAGCAAAATGGTTAAAGATGCTGATTTAGACGATGCAGAAGTCGCAAGACATCAATTAAGCACTCTAACTAATAGTTATACTGCCTTATTTTTAACAGAAGATGGACTTTACGAGGTATTAATGCAAAGTAGAAAACCAATAGCAAAACAATTCAAAAAGAAAGTAAAAGAAATATTAAAACAAATTAGAAAAACTGGTGGCTACATACCACACGATGAAGACGAAGATGATGAAACAATAATGGCTAAAGCTTTAATAGTAGCGCAAAAGACAATAGACAATAAAAACAAATTACTGGAAGATGCTAAAAAAGAAATTGCAGAAAAAGACAGAGTGATAACTCAAATATCTATATCACAAAACACAAAATTAGTTAGAGAAACTGCTAAAGCAATCTCAAAATCAAATAGCAAGATACTTATAGGAGAAAGAAGATTATATGAAAGACTGAGAAGTTGGGGCTGGGTATGTAAAAACTCAACAGAAGCTACTCAATATGCAGTTGAAAGAGGTTATTTAGAAGTATCAGAAGGTACTAAGAAAACAGCAAGAGGAACATTCACATTTAGAACAACAAGAGTAACTGGTAAAGGTGAAATAAAAATCATTGAAAAACTTCTGAAAGAAAAAGATCTTGAAAAATTACTAGAAGAAAACGAAAAAAGTAAATAAGAAGTATTAATTTAGGGGGTAACTAAATATGGCGATATACACAGGAACAGAACATTTCTTCAAAAGAGAAGTAGAAGCAGTATCAGACATATTAAGAGCTAGAGGTTTTAGAGAAGAATGGAGCATCATAACTCCATACCAAGCAGAAATTAAAATGTTTCACGTGTTACAAAACAAGTTTGCACTACTTAGAAAACAAGGCAATAACACAGTAGTTGATTACAGCAGATAGGAGGCATCATGTTAGCAAAATACATAATAGTAAGTATCATATTTAGCTTAGGCTTCGTATTTGGAGCTTGGTGGAGAAGCATCCACGAATAGGACAAATTTTAGGCAACATATTTTATTAGGGGGTGCAATATGAAAGAAAAAATATATCAAAATGGAGGGGTTAAGATAACTGTAAAAAGTCCATTAACACCTTCTAGAGAGAACTTAGAAAGAGTTTACGACATATGCAATAAGTTATTTAAAGACGAAGAAATATTTTATCAACTAGGGGAATGCAAAAGAAGAAATATGAAAGCCGTATAAAGGAGGGAAAACAAATGACAAATCAAGAGTTCAGAAAAGAAGCAAATAAGCTATTTGATAAAGTTGAATACATCAACGAAAATAGTGGCTTTATAAGTGCTTTTCTAGGATTACATCACCTAAAAGGAATAGACAAACCATTTTGCAGTCTAACTCTTAGAATAGACCAATACAAAACAAAAGACACATTTCTATACACATCAACAGGAAGTAGAGACACAGAATACACAATTTCAAAGATGCATCAAGTATTAGATGCAGTTATCGAAGGTGTAAAGGAGGTGGTTAGATGAAATGTACACCAGAAGTTCTAAACTACTTAGCAAATAAATATCCAAACATGACTGTAAAGCAACTTATAGAGTTAATGAACTCAAAATGTAACTGGAGATAAGGGGGGAATAACAAATGAAGAGTAAAAAACAAATCTATGAAGATGTAAAAGAGCTTGTTGAAGCTCAAGACAAGAAAAACTACTTAGCATACTACAAAATATTCTTAGACAACTCAGAAAGAACTGACATACCAACAGAAGAAAAAGAAGCTATTATCAATCAAGCATACAAAACTTATAAACGACAATCAGAAAAATTATACGACATCTTAGATCATGCATACCTAGATTTTATCGCATAACAAAATAAGCTATCTAGAGGTACCAAATCTAGATAGCTATAAATCAAACACTATATGTAATATAAGATACTTAAATTATACCATAAGAGGGGGATAATATGAAGTTAAAATTACAATCTGAGGGAGTAAAAAACTCAGATATAAAAACACTAGAACAAAGATTATTCCTAGTTAGACTATACAGAAATACTACCGACCCAGAAGGCAGACTAGGATTTATAGAAGGAGCTGAATTTGCTCTAAGAAATAGAAAATTTATGACATTAGATATATTCAAAGAACACTATGAAGACACATTAAAACAAATAGGAAATAGAAAACATGATAGTTACGAAAGCAGTTTATTATATGCTTTACGACTTAATATAGAAGAATTAGAGATAAATAAGGAGGTTGAATAACATGACTAAAGCAGTACAAGTAAATGACAATGCACTAGCACTTGCAGAATACAAATTAGACGGCGGACAAGTATTAAACAATAATACAGTTAAAAATTACTTAGTCAGAGGTAATGGAAATATAACAGATCAAGAAACATTAATGTTTATCGAATTGTGTAAAGCTCAACATCTTAATCCATTTTTAAATGAAGCTTATTTAATTAAATTTGGGACAAGCCCAGCTAACATAGTAGTCGGTAAAGATGTATTTGTAAAAAGAGCAAATAGAAATGAACACTTTGAAGGTATGAGAAGTGGAATCATAGTAGAACGTGATGGAAATTTAGTAGAGATAGAAGGTTCTGTAAAGCTTAAAAAAGATATTCTAATTGGTGGATGGTGTGAAGTTCATAGAAACGATAGAAAGTTCCCTATAAAGTCATCTGTAGCTTTGGAGGAATATTCTAAAAGTCAATCGACTTGGAAAACAATGCCAATGGTAATGATTAAAAAATGTGCTATGGTAACTGCTTTAAGAGAAGCATTCCCAGAAGATTTACAAGGTTTATATGATAGTTGCGAAATCAAAGAAGTACCAGATAAATTACCACAAAAAGAAGTTGTAATAGGCAAAGCAACATCAGAACAAAAGAGAAAGTTATTAGCAATGGCGGAAGTAAAAGGATTATATAGCCATGAAGATGCTAAAGATACATCAAAGCTTGAATATTTCTGCAGCAGTAACGGATATGACCTAAAAGACTTAAAATTCGAAGAAGTGGACGAGCTATTACAACTACTAACAAACTATGAGCCAGTGCAAGATGTAGAGTACACAGAAGAACCTATAGAAGAAGATAGCGGACAAATAGAAGGACAGCAAGTAATGGATATGTAGCTAGGTTGGGGAGCAATAAAAAAAGAAAGGAGTTTATTCTCCTTTCTCCGACTTAACTTTAACATAATCTTTTAAAATTTTAATTATTAGATTTGATAAAGTCCTATCTTCTTTAATTGCTATTTGCTCTAGTTTTTCTCTTAAATCATTTGGCATTCTAAATGTAAATTGTTTAGTTGTCATAACACACCACCTTTATTTTTTATTTACATTTTAACATATTTAAGTAAGATAAAGCAATATTATTATATTATTTTGCAAGACAAGTATTTACAATGTAAGACAAAAATAGTATAATATAACTATAAAGATACGAAATTTGACATTTTATAAAAGGAGGCGAGCAGAATGGATGAAGGTAAAAATGAAATTAGATATCGCAAGAATAACTTTCTGAGTGAAGGTTATGGGATATTACCTAAGTTAGTTATGAGAGATAAGAAATTGCCTATAGAAGCTAAGGCTATATATGCTTATCTAGTTGCATTTGCAGGCAATAAATATACTTGTTACCCAAGTAGGGATTTAATGTGTAAAGAGCTGAATATAGGTAAAAACAGATTTACAAAATATCTAGATCTGCTAAAGGAATCAGGATATATCAAGGTAACCAATACTCAAAACGGAAATTTAAAATCAAAAAATATATATGAAATCATAATGGATGAAAGAGATAGACAAGAAATTCTTCGATGTCTTCAATTTCGAGACACCGAAGCTCGAGACACCGAAATTCGAGACCTCGAAAACAAAGACACTAATAGTAACAGTATAAATAGTAACAGTATAAATAGTAACAGTATAAATACTACTGATACTGTTATTTCTTTAGATGTTATAGATAATATATGGAAATTATATCCTAATAAGAAAGATAAAGCTAAAGCATATAAGTACATTAAAAGAATACTTACAAAAGAAAAGATAAGTGCAGAAGAATTAGAAAGAGCGGTAAAAAGATATGCTAAAGAAAAAGAAAATACAGACAAGCAATATATAAAACATGGAAGCACATTTTTTAATGGAGCTTATATAGATTATTTAGATGAAAACTACCAACCAAGTGAATCAGTTCAACCAACTACAAAAATCGAATCATCATTAGACTTGCTAGACTTGATAAATGGACCTGGGGAATAGGAGGATTTATGAACAATTATTTATACAATTTAGAATATGAAAGAATAGTTCTCGGGATGGTATTGTTAGAACCTAACTTATTTGAAGTAATACAGGATTTATCGGAAGAAACTTTTTATTTCGAATATAACAGAGTTATTTATAAAGCAATGAAGCTACTGGATAAAGAAAAATCACCGATTGATCTAATAAGTTTAGTAAATAAGATAGAACAAATAGATAATACAGTTGAAATGATGTATATAACGAATTTGAACCAATATGCTACAACAGCAAGTAATATAGAGTTTTATATTGGTGAAATAAAAGAAATGAAACAAAAAAGAGACACGATAGAACTTGCTAAAAGCCTTATAGAAGGGATTCAAACAGGGAGAAATATAAATGCTTGCATTAACACTTTTGAAACTGGCACAAAGGCAAATAAAGAAGTAGATGAAGATAATGCATTGAGTTCTATAATAGCAAATATGTTTGACAAGTTAGGGGAAAAGATAGAACGTGTATTAACTGGAATAAAAATAGTGGACAAGCTAACAGAAGGTGGCCTAGCTAAAAAAGAATTACTTACTATAGGAGCTAAAAGTGGAGTTGGTAAAAGCGCTATGAGCTTAAGAATGGCTATTAATATGTTAAAACAGGGCAAAAAAGTCCTAATAGTTAGTAGAGAAATGAGCAAGGAGCAAGTAGCAGAGAGAATTTTACTAAGTTACGCGGGAATAACAAGACAAGAATATCGTAGTGGAGAGTTATCCTCAGGCAAAACCAAGAAAATAATAGAGACTATGGAAAGTTTGAATACAGATAAGTTGAGAATAGACGATAGTATAAGCACGATAGCACAAATTAAAAAGGCACTAAGAATGTATAAGCCAGACGTACTGATAGTAGATTATGTACAACTATTAACTCCAACAGATACAAAAGTCTCTAGAGAACGACAGGTAGCGGAATTGTCGAGGGAATTAAAGAATATAACATTAGATTTCAACATGATAGTAATACAACTAACACAGTTAGCGGATAAAGGTACTGGAAATTATAGACCGCATGGAGAAACTTATTGTAGAGAATCAAGGGCAATATACCAAGATAGCAATCAAGTGGTTTACATACATGAAGTTACAGAAGAGAAGGAATTAGAGCAAGCATGGAAAAGAACAGGTTTTAATGAAGGCACTAGACTAGAAGAGTTTGTCGAAAGCATGAGAGATAAAAAAGAAAAAGGCTATACATTAGTTGAAGTCATTCTGGATAAGAATCGAGATGGAGATAAAGGGTCTAGATATTATCTGTTCTGCGGAAAGGAATTAATGTATTATCCTATAGGAAATAAATAGGGGGTGCGGAGATGGAACTGTATAAAAATTACAACGAAAAAACCATAAAACTTATAAAAGAATTAGGATTTTATGGCAAAACACCAAAGGAAATAGAATTACTAATTGTTTTAGAACTAGAAAAATGCAAGAAAAATAGCACTTATGAGGAAATAAAAACCATTGCAGAAGTTCAAGGACGTTTATTGGGGCATATAAAAACTATGAAGTAACTACAGGGGCTTAAACAAGCCCCCAGAAGGGGATAATCAAATGGCAAAAAGACTATCAGATATAGAAAAGAGAAAGATAAAGAGATTATACAATAAAGGATTAAGCATACTAAACATCTCTTATGAGTTAAATAGAAATAAAAATACTATAAAAAAATATGTAAAAGAAATGGGACTTGTTAGAGAAATTCCAGACCTAACTGAACAAGTATTTGGCAAACTTACAGTAATAGAATTAGATCAAGAATCAAGTGGTAGAAGAAAATGGATATGTAAGTGTAGCTGCGGAAATACAGTATCCGTCAGAGAATACAACTTGAAATCTGGAAACACAAAATCATGTGGATGCACTAGAAAAGAAAAATCATCAGTGAGAAATCTGAATGTAAAGCAAGTTAAAACTAGAGATAATCAAGGTGGAGTTTACTATTTTCAACCAGGAGAGATAGTCCTAAAGGGCAATTACGAAAGCGAGAAAAAATGCAGCAAAGTAAAAGAATACAAACTAAGTCCTGAGGAGTTGCAAGTCTATTTGAAATCACTAGAAACAAAAGAAGTAAAGAAAAGGGGTGAATAGTAATGGAAAAAAATATAATCGAAGTGAAAAATATAAAAACTGGAGAAGTATTAGAATTTACAGGCCAAAATGCAGTAGCGAAGTATCTTACAGGTGTATATGGCAAGAAAATATACGCTGGAGCTGTAGCATCAGCTATAAGACAAGACACTCCATATAAAAATACATGGGAAATAAATTTTATAAAAAATGCTAATAAAAAAATATGTGAGCATTGCGGCAAAGAATATACAAGTAATAGAGCAAATCAAAGATTTTGTAGTGATACTTGTAGAGAAGAATATCGTGCAGAAGAAAAAAGAGGACCAGCGATAAACAGTGAGGCGAAAATAACAAAAGACAAAGAAATATTAGTACATAAATTAGTAACAATGTTAGAGCCATATAGAACAGCAAAATAGGAGGGAATATGGAGAGATATCAGCTAAATAAAAATGCAGAAGGGTATACAGATTTAACGGCGCTAGAAGGAATTAAGAGAGCAGATAAAGGCAAAACAAATAAACCTAAGACAACAGAAGCGCAAGAGCAAAAGAGCCTTATAGAGTGGGCAAAATGGCAAGAAAAGAAATATCCAGAGTTAAAAATGCTTATGCATGTTCCGAATGAAGGAAAGAGAAGTAAAAGATATGGAGCAGAATTAAAAAGAATGGGACTTAAAGCAGGATTCCCCGATTTAGGTTTATTCGTTCCAAGAAATAATAAACATGCATTATTTCTTGAAATGAAGGTAGGTAGAAATAAATGCACAGATAATCAAAAGAAATGGATTAGAGCATTAATGGAGCAAGGATATGAAGTAAAAGTGTGTTATAGTTGCGAAGAAGCTATACAAGTTATTAAAAGATATTTAAATATATAAAGGAGAGTGAAAAAGTGATACAAATAGATGAATTTAAGGAAAGTTCCATAAAAGAAATAGCTAATCATTATGGATTAGAAAAACAACTAGACCAAACAGTAGAAGAATGTTCTGAATTAATTCAAGCTATTATGAAATGGAAAAGAGGAGACAATCCTGATGTACTTGGGCTTATATATCATGTAGCAGAGGAAGTAGCAGATGTTTGGATTATGCTTAATCAATTAACAGAACTAGATGATGATATATTTGAAGCAGCTATAGAAGATATTGACGATAAACTTGAAAGACAGCTTGAAAGAATAAAAGAGAATAGAGAAAATAAAAAAATAGGTATATAACAATGGAATTTGAATGTGAAAACCTAACAACTCTAGGATGCCCAAGAATGGATGCAGTAAAAGAATTAATGTTATTTGAACAGATAGAAAGTGATATAGAACTGGATTTAAATAATATATGCAAACGACAATGCTGCAAAGACTGCGATAACAAATGCAGTTATGAATGTGGCAAGGTAAAATATTTAGATCCAGTAGAAAATTTTAAACAGGAAGAAATAAAACAAGTTGATTATGAACAACTAAGTTTTATATAGGAGGATATAAAGAAATTGAATACAGAAGAAAAAAACAAGTTAGCAGAAGAAAATTTAGGATTAGTTTATTCAGTTATAAACAAAGAATTTACTTATGAAAAAACTACAGAAAGCGATAGAGAAAACTACATAGAAGAAGGTATGATTGGATTAGCAAAAGCTATTAATACATTTAATCCAAGTAAAGGTGCTAAATTTAGTACATATGCTTATATTTGTATAAAAAGTGAAATAAATTGCTATGTAGCAAAACAAAAAACTTTAAAAAGAAAAGTAGAATATACGTGCAAAAATTCAATAGATGATTATATTGAAGATGAAGAAGGTTTAACATTTAAAGACCTTATGATTTATGAAAAAGATGACTATACTTCTAAAGTTGATTTAGAACATTTATTAAAAGTACTAAAAAAAATAGAAATCGAAATATATGACATAAGAAAAATCATTATAAAGAAATCAGAAGGTTATAAAAATATAGAAATAGCAAAAATGATTGGAGCTCAAGTGAAATATAATAAACTGACATTCTTTTAGGAGGTGACAACATGTTACAGATATTAGAGCTATTCGGAGGAATTGGAAGCCCTAGAGTAGCACTTAGAAATCTAGGAGTACCAGTAAAAGCAATAGATTACATAGAAATAGATGAAAAAGCTGTTAGAAGCTATAATGAGATATTCAAAAATGAATTAGAATATAAAACTCAAGATGTAAGAGGCTGGAATCTTAAACCAGATATACTGATTCATGGTTCACCTTGTCAGAGCTTTAGTATTGCAGGTAAACAACAAGGAGCAGATGAAGGAAGTGGAACAGAATCAAGCTTAATGTGGGAAACGATTAATATAATAAAGCAAATGGGGATATGGAAGCCTAGAGTAGTTATTTGGGAGAATGTAAAAAATGTTTTATCAAAGCATATGATAAAAAACTTTAATCGATATTTGGAAGAAATGCAAAAACTAGGTTATACAAATTCATTTGAAATATTAAATGCTATGGATTTTGGATTACCTCAAAATAGAGATAGAGTGTTTACTATAAGTTGTTTAGATGGAACATATTTTAATTTCATGGAACTACAAAGAAAACAATTAAGACCACTATCAGACTTTTTAGAAGATGAAGTTAGTGAAGAGTATACAGTAACTCAACCAAGCATTTTAAGAGGTATAGGTAAAGCAGGCACGATAAAAAGAACAACTGTTATAAAAGATTTTGCCTATACCATTACTGAAAGACAAGATAGATGCCCAGCACAAGTTATTGATCTAGGAAATAATAAGTACAGATTTCTTACAGATAGAGAGTGCTGGAGATTACAAGGCTATTCTGATGAAGATTATAATAACGCAGCTAAAGTGAATAGCAAAAGAGCATTATATAAACAAGCTGGAAATAGCATACCAACTACAATATTTGAGGCTATTTTTAAAGTACTATTAGATTTATAAGGGAGTGATAGCTTGATATTAGCAAGATACAAAGAATTAGTCGAACTGGCTAAGAAATACATGGAAAAGGGATATAGCATATTAGAAGCAATTAAATTAGCTGAAAAGGAATTGGAGGGACTATATGAATAAAAGAATAAAGATAAAAAAGGGCATCTGGCATAAAGAATGTGATTGTAGATGTGATAACTTTATAAGAATTTTAAGAGGAAGTGCATTATTAGTTTTTAATTGCAAGAACTGCAATTTAAGACCAGAGAGGGTAAGAAATGTAATATTGACTATGTTAGATGAAGATGAAGAAATACAAGAGTATACATATAGAGAAGAAGCTATAAAGACAATGTATAAAGAGAGAGTAGTAAATCCGATTATTAATGCTATGAAAAATCATAATTATAGAAAAATAATATTACCAATATATGTACCAGGAGTAAAAATAAAAGATATAGATATTGAATTTATGAAAAGACAAATTGAAGCTAAAAAATTAGAGATAATCAAATTTGAGTTATCCTCAATACAATATAGATACACATATAACATGGTTATAGAAATAAAAAGAAAAGATGTTACTATATATGATCATCATAAGCAAAACAATACAATTCATTTGATAGGAGGAAAATAAAAAATGAGAGAAATTAAATTCAGAGGATATAGTATAAAAGAAAACAAATGGAAATATGGTTACTTATCAAAATATAATAATAAACATGGGATAAGCGATGATATGGGAATTGGAGATTTTGTTTATAAGGAAAGTGCTGGACAATATACAGGTTATAAAGATGCTAACGGCAAAGAAATATATGAGGGAGATATAATAAGATTAGAAGGAGTAGACGATAGAGAAATAGGTTCAACGTGGGAACATATAGGAAAAATAGTATATAAACGAGGAGCATTCTTTGTTTGCTATTTTGATTATTATGCAGATGGAGATGAAGAATTGATATGTGATGCCCAAGTTGAATTTGGTACAGTTATAGGAAATATATACGAGAATAAAAACTTATTGGAGGAAGAATAATGGAAGATAGAAAAGAATCAATAAAAAAAGCATTACTAACAATAAAAAAAGAATGTAGTAGATATGATGAATGCGAAGATGGACAATGCATAGTATTGGAATTACTGCCTAGTCTTGATATATGTCCGTTATACCATAATAGTCCAGAAGATTGGGAGATAGAAGAATATGAATAGAGCAATAGCAGATGCAATAATTATAGTGGTTATTGGTGCATGGATAGTGAGTAAGTTATATATGTAAGATACAAATAATTGACATAAAAAAAGGAATGCTTTCACATTCCGACAAATTCCTTAATAATATTATAACAGGAGTGTGGGAGCATGGCTAGTAAAACAATAGAAAAAGATAAAACATTTTCAGATGCAGAAGGTAAGTTATACAATTATAATTCTATGAAAATAGAGTTAAACAGTCTAAAAATAGATTTAGAATATTTAGAGATAGATTATAAGGGATGCAAAGCTATTAGCTATGCTGACGAAAGAACAGGACAAACAAATAACATAAGCAATACAGTTGAAAATGAAGTACTTGCAAAAGAGAGACAGATAATAGAAATAGAAAATAAGATACATAAAAAAGAGAGACAAATTAGAAAAATAGAAAATGCACTAGAGCTGCTAAAAGAAGAAGAGAAAAGACTTGTTAGCTTTAGATATTTCTCTAATAGAAAAAAAGCACCAAGCTGGTTAGATGTAGGAGAAGAAATAGGATATAGTGATAAAAAATGTAGAGTTATGAGGAACGATATAATAAACAAAATAAAATCACTTATATGATTTCCGTAAAAGTTCCGTAAAGTTACCTCATAATTTCCGTAAAAGTTCCTTTTTTGGACAGAAAACTATAGTATATTTGTATTATAGGAAAATATAAAGGTTGTTTTCTTTACAAACTCTTATTGAATGTCAGATAGCTTGGTAACCTATTTGACTAGTATAATTGCTACAGTTTTTTTAAAACATTGGTTTTTTCTTGGCACAGACTTGTGTCCTCCCTAAGTATTAAGTATATAATTAACAGCTTAGTTATGACAGGAAATGGCTGGGGGTAAAACCTCAGCAACGTGCAAGTAATGGAAATCGCCCCCAACGATGTAGGTTCGAATCCTACAACTTGCTAATTGTAATTACTATCATACAACAACAGAAACAGATTTTAATCTCATACTCAATTTGAAAAAGAGCCCTTCATGGGCTCCTTTTGTTGTGCAAAGAAAGAGTTGATCTAAATGAGTAGAAAAATATTTCAAAGAAAAGAGTATTCAATTTATAGAGCTGGTGATGGGTTTATTATACATAACACTAATGGAGAATTTGTAAAACATCATACTCATATAAGAAGTTTTAAGAAAGCTAAGAGTATAGTGGATTTATGCATTAGAAAGAGGCTGCCAGATAAACCGAATATATGGGAAATAGAAAGCTTAATGAGATTAACAAGAAATAATGCTTATTATAACCAGTTAAGGGATTTATTAAATAAATTATAAGAAAGGAGTGGTATTAAGTGAAACTAACTGAAAAACAGAAAGCATTTTGTGACTATTATATAGAATCACTTAATGCTACTGAAAGTTATAAAAAAGCTTATCCTAATTGTAAGAAAGATGCAACAGCAAGAACAAATAGCAGTAAATTACTAACAAATGCCAACATAAAAAAATACATAGATGAACAATTGCAACAAATGCAGTCAAATAGAATAGCTAATGCAACAGAAGTGTTAGAATACCTAACAAAAGGTATACGACAGGAATTAGAAGAAGAAGTGGTGGTTATGGTAAATAAAGGTGACTTTATAAGCGAGCCAAAAATAGTTAAGAAAAAGATATCCATAAAAGATTCCAATAAATGTGCTGAGCTTCTTGGTAAAAGATATTCACTTTATGAAGGTGAAAAAGAATCGGAGGATAAAAACCTAACAATAACAATCAATAAGGCAAGTGAAAAAAATGGAAATTAACATAACTTGCAATGATCACTTTGAAGATTTTGTTTTAGATTGGAATTATAAATTTTATTTTCTTGTTGGTGGTTATGGCAGCTCTAAAAGTTATCATGTGGTCCAAAAGCTGCATCTAAAATTATTACAAGAAAAGAGATTAGCATTAGTTGTAAGGGAAGTATATGACACTATACGAGATAGCTGCTTTTCACTTTTACAAGATGTAGCAGTAGATATGGGGATATACGATATGCTTAAATTTAAGACATCGCCAATGCAAGTAACATATCCTAATGGAAGCAAGATAATTTTTAAAGGTATGGATAAACCGGCTAAATTAAAATCCATCAATGGTGTATCTATTATATGGGTTGAAGAATGTTCCGAGGTTAAATATGAGGGCTTTAAAGAACTTTTAGGACGTTTAAGACATCCTACACTCAGTAATCACATTATACTTAGTGAAAACCCTATAGAAAAGGCTAACTGGACTTATAAGCATTTTTTTATTGATGAAGAAAATAATAAGAAAATACTTGATGATGAAAAACTTTATATTGAAAGAATTATCAAGACAAATAATACATACTATCATCATTCCATTTGCGATGACAATTATTTTCTACCTCAGGACTATATAAAAGAGCTTGATAACATGAAAGAATACGACCCAGATTTATATAGAGTAGCTAGACAAGGTAGATTTGGTATAAATGGTACCAAAGTATTACCGCAATTTGAAATGATGGACCACGATTTAGTTATGGCCAAAGTAGGTTCTATACCTTATAGATTTTATAGAGCTGGTATGGACTTTGGATTTGAAACTTCATACAATGCATTAGTTAGAATTGCTATAGATGATGTGAATAAAGATTTGTATATTTACTGGGAATATTATAAAAATCATATGACAGATGATAAGACTGCTAAAGAAATAGATGAATTTAGAGTAAATAAAGAGTTAATAAGAGCAGATAGTGCTTAATGGTTAGGCACTTAACCTGGTTAATTGCTGGAAACCCCTAAAGCTTTAGATACCAAAGAGTAAAAATTCTAAAGATGCTACAATGGGCAATCAGCAGCTAAGATTTATTTAAGTAAAGAATTAGATAAATTTATACTTAATAAATAAAGTTCAACGACTAGCGAAATCATTTTATCTTAAATAGATAGAATAAGAAAGTAGGGTACACTCAAGTGAGTGGAAAAGCCAGGCAATAATTAAGACCGAGAGGTCTTTTTTATTGAAGATATAGTCTAGACTTATGTGAGAGCATAAGAAGTTCATAAGAGAACTGCATAAGATTAACGACCTTATGTGAATGAAATAGGAACCCAAGACAATTAGATTTTATCAGCAAGAAGGTTTTAAAATGGTAGGAGCCAAAAAATATCAAGGCTCTAGGCTTCAAAATACTAAAAAAGTAAAAAGATTTAAGCATATATATTGCTCAACTAAATGTGTTAATGTAAAAAAAGAATTGAAGGATCTAACATATAAGCAAAATGAAAAAGGTGAGAATATATATGATGAATTTAATATAGACCCTCATACTTTGAGTGCTATTTGGTATGCATTAGATGGCTATGAGGTTGCAGATTATAAAAGACATTATCACAGTAGATAGAAAGGAGGTTACAAGATGCTTAATAGTTATCAAGAGTTTGTTACTGCTGAACTTACTGGATTGTATGGCTCGGCAGTATTACAAGAAATGAACGATATACTAAGACTATATGACATATACGAAGGTCGAGAAAACTTTATAGACAAGACAGAAGGAAAAGACTATACACAGACAGAAAAAAGAACAAATCTGATTAAGAAGCTTATAAAAGAAGAATCTAGATTTTTATTCGGTAAGACTCCAGAGTTATACATTCAACCTAAAAATGATACAGATGCTGATAAAGATAAAGCTGAAGAAATAAATCTTTATTTAAATAAAATATTAAAAGATAATCTATTCTCAGAAAAACTTGTAAAAGGTGCTAGAGATTGCTTTATCGGTAAAAGAGCTGCTATTAAATTATATGCTAACCAAGATACAAAAGAGATTAGGATAATGTTTTTACCTTCACTAGAGTTTATATATGAAAGTGATGAGGAAAATCCTAACGAACTTAAAAAGATAATATTCTTCTATCAGACAAATAAGGAAGTTGAAAAAGATAAACAACGTATTTGGAAGCAAAAGTATGAAATGATAGATGGTAGATGTATTCTTAACGAAGGCATCTACAATGGTAATGGGATATTAATAGAGCCTATAAACGTAGATGTAGACTTACAATTAAGCGGTATTCCTTGTTATGTGGTAATAAACGATGGACTAAGTGGAGACCCGTTCGGAGAATCTGATGTAAAAGAGCTTCTAGACAATCAAATTCAATACAATAGACTATCTTCAGAAGATGTAGACACACTTAGAAAAGGTATGGATAGGATTATTTATGGTATCGACATAGACCCAGAAGCATCTGAAAAATTTAAACTAAAGCCTGGAGCATTTTGGGACGTACCAACAGACCCTACAGCAGAAGGGAAACAAGCTACACTAGATACAATACCGACAGACTTTGGTTATGGAGACAAGATAGAAAACTCTCTAAAACGTATCAAGTCAGATATGTATGAGATGCTAAATATACCAATGTTATCAAATGACGAGCTAAAGGGTATGATGACATCAGGCAAAACTATGAAGGCGCTATACTGGCAACTTATTACTAGATGTGAAGAGAAGATGATGGCTTGGCGACCTGCTTTAGAATGGCTAATAAGAGCAATACTTGAAATAACAGAAGTATATCAAATAGAAAATTTACCGCAGCTTGATTACACTGTTACAGTAGAAAATAACTATCCTTTGCAAGAAGATGAGGACGAAGAAAAGACATTAGATTTACAGCAAGTGAATGCACAGGCTATGTCTAGAAAAACATTCATCAAGAAATGGCAAGGTGTTACAGATGATGTGGCCGATGCTGAAATAAGACAAATAGCACTTGAAAGAGAAATGCTAGAAGAAAGTTATGTATCGGGAATGAGTGATCCAGTTGAATAATTTTTTCAGACAAAAGAACAAAACAGAAAAATTAATGACTAGAGAAATAAAAAAAGCATATAAAAGAGTAGCAAATAATCTAATTAAAAGATTAGCTCTAGTCAATCCAGATACTATGACATATGACTATCTAAGACAAACTGCTAAATATCTAGAAAAGGAATATAAGAAGCTTAATAAAAGACTTAATAAAGATATAGAAAAGGCTATAGTAAACACCATAGAAGGCTATACACAAAGCCAAGTAGAGTTTTACAGTGATTTATGTAAACCTCTATCTAGTAGCTTTGAAGATATGTTTAGCAAAGTGAATAAGCAAGTTTTAGACAATGTTATTACAGGCAAAATGTATGGAGATAACATAAAACTTTCTGACAGACTTTGGAGCAATCACAACAAGACTGTAAAAACAATAAACGATATACTTACAGATGGTTTTATTAGTGGGAAAGGTAGTAAAGAGATAGCTAAAGACTTAGAGGTTTATTGTAATCCAGATTATTTAAAGGAATACGAAAAGTTTACTATTCATCCTAAAAGTAAAAACAAGGTTGAATTTAATTCATATAGATTAGCAAATACATATATAAATCATGCATACCAAGAAGCAACAAGGCAAAGTGCTAAGCATAATCCATTTGTAGAAAAAGTTGAATGGCTAAGTGGAACAGATGATAATGTATGCGATTTATGTAAAGAACGAAATGGAAAGAGGTTTAAGGTCGAGGATATTCCACTCGACCATCCGTGACCGTTAGGACGATGCACCTTATTACCAGTCATAGAGGAAAATTTAGAAGATATAGCAAAAGAATTAAAAGACTGGACTAATGGTGGAAAAAATGAAAAGCTTGATAAATGGTTTGAAGCATGGGAGGTATAAATAATGGAACTGTGTGAAGA
>OKVF01000581.1_pt1 | contig 38500 bp, 28 predicted proteins | sample 1604831 | NCBI WGS metagenome assembly OKVF01 (sample SAMN01760980, study PRJEB22395) | human gut metagenome
ACAGCTATGTGCTTTGGAGATTTTTCAAAAAATATCTCAAAACCACTTGACAGAAAGGCGAAATTCTGAGGGACACAGGAAAACTGCTTGAAAGCAAAGGCTATGAAGTCCGTGTACTCGATTTGATTTCAATGGAGAAAAGCCATTGCTACAACCCATTCGTCTATTTGCAAAATGACAATGATGTGCAAAAGCTCGTGACGAACCTTTTCAAGAGTACCACTCCAAAGGGCAGTCAGTCCCAAGACCCGTTTTGGGACACTTCTGCTTCAATGTTGCTGCTTGCTTTGGTGTTCTACTTGCACTATGAAGCACCGGAAGAAGAACAGAACTTTGCAATGGTTATGGAAATGCTCAGAGCCGGTTCAATCGAGGACGAGGAAGATACAAGACCTTCTCCCCTTGACGAATTGTTTGCCGAGCTTGAAATGAAAAATCCTGACCATATTGCTCTCAAGTATTACCGTTCTTATCATTCGGGTGCGGCAAAAACATTAAAGTCCATACAGATAACTCTTGCGGCGAGACTGGAAAAGTTCAACCTTGAAAGCCTTGCTTCTTTAACTACAACAGACGAACTTGACCTTCCCTCATTGGGAGAGAAAAAGGTCGCCCTGTTTGCGTTAATACCGGATAACGACTCCAGCTTTAACTTCTTGGTATCTATTCTTTATACGCAACTGTTTCAGCAGTTGTTTTACGCTGCCGACCACATTCACGGCGGCTCGCTTCCCGTTCCTGTTCATTTTCTTATGGACGAGTTTGCCAATGTGAGCCTGCCTGATGATTTCGACAAGATATTGTCGGTTATGCGTTCCCGTGGAGTTTCTGTAAGTATCATCTTGCAGAACTTGGCACAGCTAAAAGCCTTGTTCGAAAAGCAATGGGAAAGCATTGTAGGCAACTGCGACGAGTTTCTGTATCTCGGCGGTAACGAGCAAAGCACACACAAATATGTGTCGGAACTGCTCGGCAAGGAAACAATTGATACCAACACATACGGTAAGAGTTCAGGTCGAAGCGGAAACTACTCCACTAACTATCAGATTAGCGGTCGAGAACTGCTTACTCCCGATGAGGTGCGTATGCTTGATAACCAATATGCTATTTTGTTTATTCGTGGAGAACGCCCGATAATGGACTTCAAGTATGACATCTTAAAGCACCCGAATGTGGTGCTTACAACCGACGGTAAGGCTTCGGCTTACAAACACGGAGAAGTTACCGTCAAGCATTCGTCTATCTCTGTTCTTTCTCTTGACCCGAAAGAGTTACCGGAGGAAAACTACGGAGAAACCACTTACGAACTTCTGTCTGATGAGGACTTTGAAGTAAATAAAAACATATATTAACGGAGGAATTTACAATGACTAATTTCAATAAGAACAATGAAAAGAAAACTACTCAGAGATTGCCTATGACCGGAAAGGTTAAGAAAGGCTTTCATACTTACTGCGCCGTTGTTACAGCAGTAACCCTTGTTTTCGGTATGAGCGTTACCGCTTTTGCCGCTAACGACCCGATTACCGTGGTAAATAACCTGTCTGACTTCATCTTCGGACTCATTCGAGCAATCGGTATGATTTTACTCGGCTTTGGTATCGTTCAGGTCGGACTTTCTTTGAAGTCTCACGACCCGTCTCAGCGTGCCAACGGCTTCTTGACCCTTGCAGGCGGTATTATCATTACCTTTGCAAAGGAAATTCTTAATCTCATTGCCGGTTAAAAGAACACAGTTATCAAAGGGGCATATCCGATTTTGGGTATGCCCCTTAATCTTTAAGGAGGTGCAAACAGATGAGTGATAACTGGGTGGTTCAAAACCTACAAAATGCCCTCGACACTTGGAACAGCAAGTTATCTGAAATATGGCAACTGCTTACCACTTCACCACAGGACTTCAAAGGCGGAAGCATTTGGAATGTGATGGTAACAATCAATGGTGCGGTTCAGGCTATCGGACTTGCTTTGCTTGTTTTATTCTTTGTTGTCGGTGTAGTTCGCACTTGCGGAAGTTTTACCGAAGTGAAGAAACCGGAACACGCATTAAAATTGTTTATCCGCTTTGCCATTGCCAAAGGTGTTATAACTTACGGCTTGGAGCTAATGCTCGCTTTATTTAACATCGTGCAAGGTACGATTTCAACCATTATGACATCTGCCGGATTTGGCACACCAAATCAAACAACCCTGCCTTCCGAAATGATAACAACTATCGAGGAGTGCGGATTTTTTGAGAGTATCCCGCTATGGGCTGTAACACTTATCGGCGGACTGTTTATCACAGTTCTCTCTTTCATTATGATAATGACGGTGTACGGACGATTTTTCAAACTGTATATGTACACGGCTCTCGCTCCTATACCGCTTTCAACCTTTGCCGGAGAACCGTCGCAGAATGTTGGTAAGAGCTTCATTAAAAGCTATTGTGCCGTACTGCTTGAAGGTGCGGTAATTGTACTTGCTTGTATCATCTTCTCTTTATTTGCTTCTACACCGCCGGTGGTTGACACAAACGCAGCAGCCGTTACTCAGGTGTGGGCATATATCGGAGAACTTGTATTTAATATGCTTGTACTTGTCGGTGCGGTTAAAATGAGCGACCGTATTATCCGTGAGATGATGGGCTTGTAATCGGAGGTTTTGACTGAATGAAAAACAAAAACAGAACAGGTCGGCAGAAGTATATTCCGTCTGACCGTAAATGTAAAAACTGCGTATATAACGGCGGTAAAAGAAAAGGCGAACGAGTTTGTCTTGCAGATACCTGTATCTATACTGACGATAATCGCAGAGAAAGGAAAATTTAATGGAAGTTAAGATTAACAGAGAAATACGAAATTACACAGAATCAATGTTCTTTGGACTGTCGCTCAGACAGTTCATTTTTTCTGTTCTTGCTTGCGGTGTGGCGGTAGGCTTGTATTTTTTGCTTAAACCGCATTTCGGAACAGAAACGGTATCGTGGGTTTGTATTTTGGGAGCAGCACCTTTTGCGGCTCTCGGCTTTGTGAAATACAACGGAATGACCGCTGAGAAGTTTATATGGGCTTGGGTTAAGTCCGAATTTCTTATGCCAAAGAAGTTGGTGTTTCACTCAACGAATACTTACTACGAACTTATGAAACCGACAATCGAACAAAAACAAAAGGAGGCATACAAGAACAATGATTAAAACCCTTACAAACCTGCTAAAGCAGGATAAAGAAAAGTTTGTAGTTCCAAAGGGCGTACAGGACTGTATCCCTATTACCGCTATTTATGATGATGGCATTTTCCGTGTTGGAAAGGACAAATATTCAAAGTCTTTTAAGTTCACGGATATTAACTATGCCGTTGCCAGCCGAGAAGATAAAGAAGCGATGTTCCTTGAATATTCGGAACTTCTCAATTCTTTCGATAGCGGTGCTACAACAAAACTCACTATCAATAACAGACGGCTAAACCGTTTGGACTTTGAAAAGACTATACTTATTCCCGAAGCCGGAGATAAGCTGGATATGTATCGAGAAGAATACAACAAGATGCTTCTTGATAAGGCTACCGGTGCCAATGCCACCGTTCAGGATAAGTATGTCACTATCTCAATAAATAAAAAGAATGTGGAGGATGCAAGAACATATTTTGCCCGTGTGGGCGCTGACTTGATTGCACACTTTGCAAGACTGGGCAGTAAATGTGTTGAGCTTGAAACAGACGAGCGACTTCGCATCGTTCACGATTTTTACAGAGTCGGAGAGGAAACTTCATATCACTTCAATATTAAAGAAACCCGCAAAAAGGGACACGATTTCAAGGACTATGTTTGTCCCGATTCTTTGGAGTTTGAAAAGGACTATTTTAAGATAGGCGACCGTTACGGTCGAGTGCTTTTCCTCAGAGAATACGCTTCATATATTAAGGATGATATGATTACCGAACTTACGGATATGAACCGCAACCTTATGATGTCTATTGACATTGTACCCGTTCCAACAGATGAGGCGGTAAGAGAAGCTGAGAGCCGACTTCTCGGTGTTGAAACCAATATTACCAACTGGCAGAGAAAGCAGAATGTAAATAACAACTTTTCTGCCACAGTTCCTTATGATATGGAACAACAGAAGAAAGAAATGAAAGAATTTCTTGATGACCTTACTACTCGTGATCAGCGAATGATGTTCGCTGTACTCACATTGGTTCATACTGCGGATAGTAAAAAGCAACTGGATAACGATACTGAAGCATTGCTTACCATTGCAAGACAGAAGTTGTGCCAGCTTGCCATTCTTAAATATCAGCAGTTGGACGGCTTAAATACTGCAATGCCGTTTGGAACACGAAAAATAGATGCGTTCAGAACCTTAACCACAGAGAGCCTTGCGGTCTTTATGCCGTTTAAGGTACAGGACATTTACCACGAAAACGGAATTTACTACGGACAGAATGTAATTAGCAAAAATATGATTATTGCAGACCGTAGGCAGCTACTTAACGGCAACTCCTTTATCCTTGGTGTATCCGGCGGTGGTAAGTCTTTTGCAGCTAAGGGAGAGATAGAAAACATCATTCTTTCCTCTAATGCGGATGTAATTATAATTGACCCGGAGCGAGAGTATTCACAACTTGTTAAGGCGCTCGGTGGCGAGATTATCAATATTTCCGCTACTTCGCAGAGCCATATCAATGCAATGGATATGAACAAGGAATACGGAGACGGGGCAAACCCGGTAATTCTCAAATCTGAGTTCATTATGTCACTTTGCGAGCAACTTATAGGCGGAACAAACCTTGGAGCAAAGCAGAAGTCTATTATTGACCGCTGTACTGCAAGCGTATATCGTGAATATCAGCAAAGAGGATATACAGGTACAGTTCCGACCTTGCAAGACTTCCGTGCAGAACTTTTGAAACAGGATGAACCGGAGGCAAAGGAAATTGCTCTTGCCATTGAGTTGTTTACAAATGGTTCTCTTAACACTTTTGCAAAGCCAACGAATGTGGATACAGATAATCGACTTATCTGCTATGACATTCTTGACCTCGGCAAACAGCTTATGCCAATCGGTATGCTTGTAGTTCTCGACTCAATCTTAAACCGAATTACGCAGAATCGAGCAAAGGGCAAGCAGACTTTTATCTTCATTGATGAAATCTATCTTTTGTTCCAGCACGAGTATTCCGCAAACTTCCTGTTTACTCTTTGGAAGCGTGTAAGAAAATACGGAGCTTTCGCTACCGGCATTACACAGAATGTGGATGACCTTTTGCAGAGTCATACCGCAAGAACTATGCTTGCAAACAGCGAGTTCTTGATTATGCTCAATCAGGCTTCTACCGATAGAATTGAACTTGCAAAACTTCTTAATATTTCCGACCGACAGCTTTCGTATATTACCAATGTTGATGCAGGACACGGACTTATTAAAGTTGGTAGTTCTCTTGTGCCGTTTGCAAACAAGTTCCCGAAAAACACGAAACTTTATAAGCTAATGACAACTAAACCGGGCGAGGGTGTATAACCCTTGCCCATTTATTATTGTTGACTTACAATAAATAGTTATACTTTGACAATAGAAAGCTATAATTTACAATAATTATCCATACTTTTTATAAATCCCTATAATTTTGTTGAGAATTTTACAAAATTAACTTATAATAGTGATTAAAGGGATGGTGATTGTATGGCGAAACGGCACCGAACATGGAATGAGCAAAAATACCGGAGATATATAAAGGAAGGCAGAGGTCAAGGGACATTATCTGCCTATAAGCCTTGGATTATGATCCATGATTTTCCAAGCCTTGGCAGGGTATCCAGAGTCTTTGGTAATACGATGGGACGTATCCACCATTTGTTGTCAAACATGGAGCTGTCTTATTTTTATATCCTTGATTGGTCAGATAAAGTTTGTGATATACGAGAGCAGTATCCCCTGTTGAATATTGCTGCTGTGCTGGAAATCGCTGATAAGGCGGGAAATGAGTCTGAAACCGAACACATATCAGAAATATGGCACATTTATTGATGGTTTGATTACAGAGTTAAACTGCTGTATACAAGGAAAAAAGTCAGATAAGAATGGTTTGAATTACCAACAGGAATAAAGTATAATTTTAGCGATGGATGTTGTTTGAGACAGACTTCTTTTTGGAGGGATTGGAAAATGGAAAAGGGCATCATATGCAAGGCACCAGAAAAAGGCTATTGCTTCATACGGTCACAGATAGGTGAACGTATTTTTGTGCATGTCAGCAATGTGGATAGAGAAATATTCAACCAGTTAACCAAAGGGACTAAGGTGCTTTTCGAATATGAAGAACATGATAGAGGAAAAAGTGCTGTAAAAGTGACTCTTGACACTTCAACAGAACTCTGTGAAAAAGGAATAGATTTTTCAGAGCAACAAATCAGGGAATTGTTTGGAGACCTTGCAGCTGAGGATGAAGACAAGGAAAGGTTTAGGTCTTATTTCATAAAAACAGATGTATATCAAAAAATACATAATTTTCTGCCTATAAGGATACTTGTTGCCCACAAAGGGATAGGGAAATCCGCTGTTTTCCGAATGTCATATTTGGAGAACCTTAAAGATAATGTATTGAGTATATGGGTTAAGCCGGATGACATACTAAGGTTGGCTAATGCCGGGGACGATGTGGATCCTTTAGAATTAATCCGGCAGTGGAAATCGGGCTTAGAGGAGTTGCTGGTGGAAAAGATCATTTCAAACTTCAATATCAGCAAAGAAAATGATGTCATTAATCAAGTGTCCAGCAAAGGATTGAAACTGGCAGAACGCATTGGGTTGATAGTAAAAAAGGTACAGGATGTCGTTGATGTTGATGAAATCAAAAAAAGCATTGCAGAGCAATATTTAAAAAATCATAAGATAGTCATATATGTTGATGACCTAGACAGGGCATGGAATGGGTCGAAGCAGAATATATCTAGAATTTCGGCTTTACTGAATGCCGTCAGGGATATGTGCAATGAAACAAATGAATTATGTTTTAGAATTAGTCTGAGAAGTGATGTTTATTATTTGGTAAGGACGGCAGACGAATCAACGGACAAGGTAGACGGAAACGTGCTGTGGCTTAGATGGACGGAGCATGAACTGTTGGCGTTATTGGTCAAAAGGGTACAGCATTATTTTTCCAATGACATTTCAGAGAGAAACCTAATAAGCATGAAGCAGGATGAAATGGCTTCATATTTAGATGACATAATGGCAGATACGTTTGAGGGTGCCGGGAAATGGAACAACAAACCGATTCGTTACATCTTTCTGTCGCTTATTAGGAGACGGCCCCGCGATCTTATTAACTTGTGTACGTTGGCTGCACGTAACGCAAATGCGAAGGGAAGGAATTTGATTATTACAGAAGACTGGGAAGAGATTTTTGAACAATACTCCACAAGCAGGCTGCAGGATACAATAAATGAGCATAAGTATGAGTTGCCAGATATAGAGAGGTTATTGTTGGGGATGAAACCGAGCCATGAAATGAAAAAAAGTGATAAGCCCTTTGTATATGATAAAGAACGGCTGTCCCGCAAAATAGAAGGAATCATGCAGAAAGGAAAGTTTTATTTTGCAAACGAAAAAGAATGCAGCATAGATGAATTGATTGCCTTTATGTATAAAATTAATTTTCTGAATGCAAGAAAGAAGGAACCTGGTGGTTTTATCAATAGGAAGTATTTTGAGGACAACAAATACATAACTAATAACAATGTTGATTTTGGGTATGATTGGGAAGTCCACCCTGCTTTTCGGTGGGCATTGTATCCTGAGGCGAGGGATATTTTCCTATATATGGATTAGTTGAACGAATATATTTCGTAAAAGTGGCTATGTGCACTCATTGAATCAGAAAAAACTGAATAACAGGAGCTAATAAAAGCCCATTAAAGATGCGATTGCCGTAAAAAGTGATGGCATCTTTTTTTGTGTAAAGGAGGTGGTGCTATTGAGGGTTTCTTGAAATCTGTATAATTATTTATTGTAAAAACGAGGAAAGGAGTATGACTTATTATTGTCAAAGAACAATTATGAAAGGACAATTAACTATGAACAAGAAAATGTATATTGCTGTTATCTGTGCTTTTAGCCTTTTGCTTACAGTAAGCTCCGGCTTTTTAATTAAGCACTACTACGACTCTCACAAACAAGCGGAGACTTATGATAATTTAGCTGAAATCGTAGATAAAACACCCGATGACACAAGTGAAGCTATGAATTATTCAGGCGAGAAAACCTTTATACCTGAATATCAAGAGCTTTACCTTGAAAACAATGATATGGTCGGATGGTTAAAGATTGAGAACACCAAAATCAATTACCCGGTTATGCAGTCAAAGGACAATCCGAATTTCTATTTGAAACACGGTTTTGATAAGAAGTACACGAATTACGGTTGCCCTTATGTTCAGGAAAACTGCGATACGGAACAGCCAAGCGACAACATTGTTATCTATGGTCATAATATGAATGACGGTTCTATGTTTTCCGGTCTTACGAAGTTTAAGGACGAGAACTTTTGGAAAGCATACAAGTCCATTACTTTTGATACGCTCACCGAACATCACACCTATGAAATTATATCCGTTTTTATGACCGTGGCATATTCGAATAGTTCTGACAGCTTCAAATATTATCATTTTGTTAATGCCGAGACACCTAATGATTTTTCTGCCTATATCAACAAATGCAAAGAATTGTCGCTTTATGATACCGGCGTAACAGCAGAATACGGAGATAAACTTATTACCCTTTCGACTTGTGAATATTCGAGAAATAACGGCCGGCTTGTTGTTGTGGCAAAGAGAGCGGACTAACCTCCGTTCTCTATTTTTTTTGTAGAAAGGAGGAAATTGATGGCTAACATTAAAACGAAAGATACGAAAAAAGGTACGATAAAGACCATTGATAAGGCGTTAATCGCCACTCAAAAAATAAAGCAGTCCTATGTCGCTACAAAGGAAAAAGCAGAAAATGTTGCAAAAACAGATGGAAATTCTCCCGAAGAATATGCCAGTAACAGGGTTGAAAACGGGATTCACAAAGATGTTCACGATGGGGCATGTTTGTTTGACAAAGCCGGTCGAAAAGGACTTAAAGACACAAAAGTCAATTATTATAAAGCAAAAGACGGCATTCATCGTTTCAAACAACAGAGAGCAGAACAGTCACTTAGAAAGCAGACTTCTCAAAATACGAATTCTGCAATTAAAACTCTTGAAAAATCGGAGAAAAAAATAAAGCAGTCTGCAACTTCTGCCGGGCAGAAAACAATTAAATTTGCTGGAAAAGAAGCCTCTAAAACTGTACATAAATCCGTAAAGACAGCGGAACAGGTTCCAAAGACGGCAATTAAAACAAGTCAGCAAACGGCTAAAGCGGCACAGAAAACCGTACGAGCTACCGTAAAAGCTTCACAAAAGATAGCACAAGCAACGAAAGCCACTGCAAAAGCAACAGCTACAACAATTAAAGCTGCCGCCAAGGCAACAGTTACGGCAGTCAGAGCAATTATTGCAGGGACAAAAGCATTTGTAGCAGCAATCGCAGCAGGCGGTTGGGTATCTGTTGTGGTAATCATTTTAATATGTTTTGTAGCTGCCTTATGTTCGTCATTTTACGGTATATTCTTTTCAAGTGAAACATCGCAAAGCGGTATGAACATAACTTCTGTAATTCAGCAAATCAACAATGAATTTGATGACAAGATTGACGAAATTAAATCATCGGGCAGTTTTGACGGAGTAGAAGTAATCGGCAGTCGTTCTAATTGGAAAGATGTTTTATCAATTTACGCAGTTAAGACTACTACTGATGAAAACAATCCTATGGAAATTGCAACTGTTGATGAAAACAAGAAGACAATTTTATCATCAATCTTTTGGGATATGAACAACATATCAAAGTCAGTTGAAACACGGACAGAAACGGTAACGAAAGAATCAACCGACAAGCAGGGCAACAAGGTCGAAATTACAGAGCAAGTTAAAAAGAAATATCTTGTAATAACCTTAACCGGCAAGAGTGCTGAGGATATGTCAAACTCTTACTCATTCAATGCTACGCAAAAGAAATATTTAGCCGAATTGATGAGTGACAAAAACAACAAACTTTGGGCATCGCTTATTTACAACATCGGTGGAGTATCGGGTGGTGGCAGTATTGACATTAAAGACCTTGACTTTTCAAATGAAACGGTCAATGACACGCAGAAGAAAATCGTTGCAGTAGCGACAAATTCGGCAAAATACGGTATTTCTGCCCGTTCGGGTTACTGTCAGGCTTGGGTTGCAGATGTATACCAAGCTGTTACAGGTTCAAGAGGTTCTGCTCACTGTGCTTTATGTGCTGCAGATATGTGGGCAGTATCAAGTGACTTTTCTCAAATCCCTGTCGGCGCAACTGTTTACGGATATTCATCAAGCCAATACGGTCATGTCGGTATCTATATCGGCAACGGTATGGTCGTTCACAATATCGGTGAAATAAAAATACAAAGCCTTGAAAGTTGGATTAAAACTTACAAAGGCTTTGCTTGGGGTTGGGAGAATGCAAACAAATTATAAAAGGAATAACGGAACTTCAAAGATAAGAGTGTATGAGTTATAATGTGCCGCTTGTTGCGAATAGGATAGGCGGAGTGAAATAATAAAAATAACGGATATAGAAGAAACAAAAGCTAAATAACCAATATCAGCTTTTGTTTCTTCTAATTTATAACACATTTATCTTTGGTATGGCAGATTATATCGTATTTTAAGTCGCAAAAGTCCACAGGAATATCACAGTGAAATTAATATAGTGCAAAACGAACATATTGATTAATAACCTGAATTAAGGGCTTTCCATCATAGAATATTATTTGTTATTTATATTCAAGACACTAAATTTATTAATGAATTATGATGGCTCTGTTATAAATACACTTACCGGCTCTTGAAACAACTTGTTGTTTATAATATTTCTTTCATATAAATGATATGTTTTTCAGAATAACACTTTTGAAGGCCATGTTGACAATTCATTAGTGATATTTTATTTTATTCTAAACTTTTTCGAATAATTATCTACAATCATGCTACCGATTAATTTGTGCTTTTTCAAGGATGCAGTAATAGCCATAACATCGGAAAATGAAAATTTTCCAGCGATACTTGATGCAAAATTTTTTACTTCCATCTTTAACTTATTCAGTGATTCTTCATCAATTATTCGTATCCTAGGTTCGGGAGAGCAATCATGATAAAAAGTAACTGAAGGATGGATCATAATAGGATAGCATTCATTAATACCATGATATTGTGAATTTAACCAATTGATAGAACCGTTCAATTGATTACAATCGTTTTTTGAAATAAATTCAGTCGTTGCTTCATTTTTACATTCTATTACCACGAATTGTTGATTGTCTAATTGCCAAAGGTTGTCAGGACCAGTGCCGAATTCTTCTTCGGGGCGAGTAGAATTCAATCCAAGTATTAAACCCAATTCTTTAATTGCCGCTTCAAACTTTTTGTATGATACAGAGTTAAAGCACAAATCTCCTAATACCCCGTCAACCTTTATCAAAAAGCCATTTGGATTAAAATTATTTTCAGCTATATATTCACGTATAGCTTGTCCTTGTTCTGCAATTTTTGCAGCATATTTTTCAGGAACTATACCTTTGATTGGATTAATTAACATTCTATTATATCCATTAGCTGCAAGTAATGTTTCTTGTGATTCTTCCTGATTTGTGAAATTTTGCAATTCCGCCTTATATTGTAATAACAAACCTTTTAGTTCTTTATTTTCTGCAACATTTATCTCTTGTTCAATAGTTTCTATTGCCTTGTCATACTGTGATCTTTCGGCTAAATCAAATGCCTTTCTCAAGGCAACTTGATAATTGTTAAAATGGGGTTTCGAATCATATTCGATTGATGACAATGTTGATTTGCTTATAGCAATCCAGTCTTCATTCTTTTCTATTGAATAATTGCACATTGAAAGTATACTAGCAGCATCAAGAGAGTCTATTAGGCTACAAAGTTTCTCTGAAATCTCTAACTGATTCTTTGTTGCTTTGCTGAAATAGTCTAATCCATTGTTTGCATAAACTATTTCAGAAATGTCTCTACCCATTAATATTACAGCACATGAATCAGAATTAGATCTAACTCCTCTTCCCATTCCTTGTTCAAGTTTTTGTATTTGCTCACATTTTAACCTCGAACTTTTAGGGTTAGCATTCTTTTCAAACTGATCATATATGTTATTCATTGGTGGAAGTCCATCAATTACTAATATACTACAAGCTTCATCAGGTAAGTCAACACCATCGTATTTATTTATTAATACCGCTATACCAACATGACCGCTTTTTAATTTTTCAACTCCATCTTTTATGTTTTCAATAGTTAACTCTAAATTTGAAACATCTGACCAATACTCTGCCCTCCTTCTTGAAGGCACAATAATAACCACATTACAACTATTTGAAAAATTCAATAATTGCTGCTTAATTTCATCGTCTGTAATGTTTCTATTCATAACTTGTGGCATAATTATAAGGCGATCACCTATATCATTAGCCTTGTCCGGAGAAATGATGTTTGAAATATCTTCTGGATAAAGTCCTAGTTCAGAAGATAAAACGCTATCATCTGCCAATGTTGCTGTCATAAATATTCTTCTTGTTGCATGTTCAAACGAAGAAATTTCTGAAATCGGAATGCTTTTAATACTAATCTCAATTTTTGCATTTGTTACAATGCAATCACAAAACTGAAAATACTCTTCTAATAAAGGCAAACGAAACGATAAAGTCTCACCGTCAATAAGATTATCTCTTATTATTTCATAAACTTCATTTTGGTGTTCCTGCCATTCCCAATACGGAACTAGCATAAATAAGTCTCTAGAATCAGTCCTGCATAATTCTGTAAACTTATTTACGCATTGATTTTTCAATGATTCAGAAAATAATTGTAATATTTTCGAATACATTTCAGTCTCTCTTGGTATTTGCAATGTGTATTGGTCTTTTATTGTAGTTAAGCAAGCATGAGCATCATCAATAATAATACTACCAATTTCAACATTATTAACTCTTCTCATTCCAAACACAGACTTACCATTGATTAATTTATGAATATTAATTATAAGAATTGATTGTCCCCTAATAAAACTTAAATCCTTTTCATCTGTTGAAGTTTTGATTCCCAAAGTCTGAGCTTCCTTGCAAACTTGTTCAACTAAATATGCATCTGGAACAACATAAACGGCAGGACCTACACCTTCATTTAAGCAACTTTTTAAAATGAGCAAACCAACTGTTGTTTTTCCACTTCCAGTATTCATTTTTATAATGTTATTTTTATTATCTCGACATTCAAACCATTTCTTCCATACATCACTCTGTACATCTCTTGGATATTCATATTTTTTGTCTTTTCCAGGCAAAGCCATAAAAATATCTCTTGGCTCTATGTCATCACTTTTAGTGCTTTTTAGTAATTTTGAAAAATCTATACTCATATGTAAAACCTTTATGATATAGTCATCAGCTATATCATATCCTTTCAATTTCTTATTTGCTCATTCACGATTGCTTCTATAACGGGAAAATATACCTTAGAGAAGAAAGCGTATCGAATGAAGTTCTGATATGTTTTTATTTGAAAATTGTGGTGTAATGTATTTAATATCGTTGGGCATTAAGAGAATATGTTGGGTTAATAAATTGAAAATAAATTACAGCGATTTATGATGATATTTACCAGCAACCTGTTGCGCTATAGTGGGATATTACCATGATAACATGACAGACTCCAATAATGCGCACATCAGTTGTTAAATATGGTACTTTTAAACTTGCTATTCCACGCAATGTTCTTTCTTTCTCGGCAGAGTTAGAATATTGTATGTGGCATTCCTTGCCAGATTTGAGTATATATTTTTTGCATGGCTATTTTTGGCATCTAAAGCCTTTCCAATATAATATCTATAATCCATAATATCACATCCTTTATTTTGATTACGGTAAACATCAGTTGTTCGTTTTCAGCGTATCAACATCCTGAATATACTGAATGTTTGTTCCATCGGTCTGGGACAGAATAACTCCGTGTTTAGTATTAAAGTATGTTGTTATGCCATTTGCGGTTTTGCTTGTTGTAGTACCATAATGGAATTAAAAATATTACGCTATTTCGAGATAATGCGTCACTTGATGTTTGTTGCCCTTTAAGTGCTTTACATGGTGTTGGGGGCATGGCGAGAAGTTAGTGAGAGTCTTCTGCACTAACTTCTTTTTCATCAAGAATAGGCTTTTCATTTTCAATAATTATATATTCTTCAAGTGGTTGTTCATTTAATGCATCATTTATGTGTAGCTTTGTGGTGTATCTTATGCCGTTTACATCTTCAAAAATAAATAATGTTTCTTGATTGTTTTCAAAAGAGGAAAATTCTAAATCCTCAAATTCTCTAAAAGTGCTTTTTGTTACAGGTTTATAATCTAATTCTTTTCCACAGACAGATATAGGAATAAGTATATTGTCAGCAAGGTTGCTTACTTTTATTGATACAGCTTTTTTCTGATTGCTTTTCAAATCTTTTTTCGATGAAAATTCAATTAATGGATAAGGCGTATTTAAATTGATGAAATCTTTATCTTTTCGATTTTTTTGAATGGCGGCAGTATAACTTACTCCCATCACTGTAAACCAACCTGGAATTGCTTTTATGAATGCATCTGCTATTGAATGGTATATTTTGTAATTCCCTTTATCTAAATGGACGCCAATGAATTCTGTGAATATTGCAATGAAAATTGATACAATAAAAATTGATAATGCGCCTGAAAACAAATTGTTTTTTATTCGGTATTCATCGTGCCATGTTTTTAACATGTCTATGATAGTTGAAATAAGCAAATATATTGCCAAACCCATTCCGGCAATACACAAAATTGGAATTGCTATTTTAATTATTAATGTAATTATTGAATTTTTACAGTGATTGCTAACGATATACAGAATAAAAGCCGCTATGCAAATGATAATTGTAACTTTAGATGTGCAAGATATTTTAATTTTTTTCTTTTCTTTTCCCATATTCAACCTCTAATAATTATTCTAATTACAGATTTGTTGTAGTTAATAGTAATGTTTTGTTTTCTGTTTTGGCTAACATCATTTAGTAAGTCAACCGACAATGCAGTGCCGATTCGTTACTTAAAGGAATTAGCATAGTCATCCATTTCATGTACAGAAGTAAATGGGTGACTATAATCCCAATGTCTTCCACTGGAATGGATAATGTTGTAATAATAAATTCCATTGCTTTCCGAAACCTTAATAAAAACAAATGGCCCGGAGTGATAACTATCTGGCATAAATTCATCTCCCCTCTATGAAGTCTGCTGAATTTTTCATATAGACATCAATTTTTATTATAATTTTATAGATTGAAAATGTGATTGCTGAAATTTCTGAATGAAATTATTCAAAGAAGTTTTCTATTATTTCTTGAGACTCACAATATGCTTTATGCAAATCTGTTTCAATTTCTTTTTCTTCCTTTTCATGTGTATATTCACATTCGTCAATTGCAAGTTCTAAATGTCGTGTAGCTTTTATGTAGGGTTTCCTAAGCTGAGGAAAGTTGAAACCGTTCCGTATTGAGTTACTTACTAACGTCAGTATCATAAATATTATTACGATGTTCTGATCAACTTTATCAAATTGTGATAATATAATTGCAATAGCATTGCATAATATGGAAACACACAGCATTAAGGAATCCATACCTGCAATAATACTATACCATTGCCGCAGGGTGTGCTCCTTTTCTCGATATATTTGAATTATATCTAGTGTGCTGTTTCCTTTTCTGCTTCTTTTATGTTTTTTGATTTTGATTAAATATAATGTAGTTGTAGTTCCAACTACCATGATCGCGATTATAATGATGAACAAAAATGGTATTGAAATTGTATTTTTCATTTTCTTGACTCCTTATCACTATTTGGCGTAATAATATTATCTGTTTATGTAATTATAGCAATCTTCTGATACTTTGGAGTATTTTCCAATTTTTCTTTCATGATTTTTTAGTATCAGTATTCCATAGCAGCTTATTTGTGCTATCAAAAACAAAATAAGAGAGAAGTGATAAACGGAGCTAATATAAAAGCTCAAATCATTTATAAAAATTATTACGATTACTACAAGAAAGGGGATAGCTACACTAAATGATATTAGTGTCGTTATAAGAGGAAATGTTCCTTTTGTTCCGGTTATATGTATTTTGCTTAGTTCGCCTTCATAAATTAATGATGAAATATTGTGCTTTGTGTACAAATGTCTATCTATTGCAGAGATGTAATCTCTGTATATATTTGCATTAAAGAGAAACGCTGATACTGTCATTGCTAATATTAAAATGATTTCTATGGCTGCAAAACGAATATATGGTGCATATTTTGTTGGGACAATCAACTTATAATATGACAATACCATTGATACTAAACAAGGGATGACAGCGATGATTACCTTAAACATATTTCCGTTAAGTTCTTTTATGTTATCCACGAGTGTCTTGCGTTGTTCAAGTAGTATTTTTATATTAGTTGTGTCTAAGTCATAAATTACGGCGGAATCATTAATATTATCTAATACCATATGATCACTTCTCCTATTTTTACATTTCTTTTATCAGTATCTATTATTAAAATTTATTATTAAATGAAGTCAGTTGTGATGTGCAGAATTATTATAGAAAACCCGCTGGAATTACTATAAAGCAATAAGTGATTGATTCTGGGACGACTGCTACTTCTTGCATGTGGTTTTCTTTATTTTAATAAGAGAAGGCATAGGTGATTTTATTATCGTAACAAACTTTTAGGGGGGAGTCCCCCTAAAAGTTTGTTCTGTTACACAGTGAGTAGCATATGTGTAATATTAGATTGATATAGCCTTTTAATATAAATAATAATTATAATAATATCCGCTTATTTTTAACACATTTCCACTACTTTTATTCGATTGAGAGATAATTTTGCTTAATAATGCTACGCAGTCAATTCCAAAATCGCTGCTTTAACAATTTTAGATTGATAATAGCTAAAGTCTAAATCGTATGTGTAACGGTGATTGTCACTATAATAGACAAAATGGATAATGCAGACACCATCTTCAAGATCACTCATATACATCGTTTTCGATTCTGTGTATGACTGAACAAGGGTATTGTCGGATATTTTATATACTTCTACCTTATCACCGTAATTATTTTAGGGGGTGAGGTTATCACCCCCCTTATTTTGTCAACACAAGGAACCGTCACCTATTCCAGGGAATCGTCGTCCATTCTACTACTTGTATCAAAATCAGTCCCAGGTGAACCATATTTGAAAAAGTCGTAATCAATATTAACACTTTTCATTGTGTAAATTCTTACGCTATTATCATGTGTTTTTGTCAAGTTTGCGTTAGCTATATAAGTGTTTATACCGACTGACATCGTTTTATAAGCAGTCTTATAGCTGTAACTCAATGAATTGACTTCGCAGTTTATTGCTACAATATAGTTGTAATTGTGAAGATCAAGAGTTGAGAAGTCAAATTTCGGTACAAGCAGTTTGAATTCTTCAATACCGTCACCATTGAAACAATAATGCTTATTGTTCTGTACAAAAAAATAACAATATCCATTTTCACCATAAATATCACAATTTTTTTCATCCAAGGTATATTCCATTATTAATTTTGGATTGACTGTATGTGTTTGGTTTATCAATGCTAATGAAATGAAAATTGTTATTATCAAAACCATGGCGACGATGATTAAAATTTTTCTTTTACTCATAGAGACCATTTATCCTTTCTGTTTGTTATGCAAACTAATTTTTTCTTTTCTCGCTTTACATAGTGATAATTGAAATCAGCCCAATAAGCTCCCCTTTCTTTTGTATATGGGTTGCCTGACAAAACAGCATTTTTATATCCTGGATAATATACATTTCCATTAACCACAGCACGTACAGTTTTGCCGGGTGCCTTTTTTGCAAGAATAGAAGCAACCGATTCATTTACACCCTTACTTGTTCCCCCATGGCACGAATTCAAATATATTTTTCCGGTAATGTTTATCTTTTTGAGCATGGAAAATGTATAACTCGTTTCAGTATACTTTTTTTTCTTGTTTATATTTTTCGGCAGACTTTTATAAATTTGACATTTCCTAAAATACAATTTTCCTGGTCCTCCGTGAACATATAAGAACAAATTTTTCAATTTATAATTCTTCGCAAGGCTATTCCATGCATCGATAAAATCCTTCGCACTAACACAGTAATATGTTGATATATTATAGCCGTTCATTTTACTTTTCATCAGATTTGCTTGCTTTATGAAATCGGAACCTGTGTTTGAATAAACAATAAATCCAATCCACTCTTTGCCATGTCCAGAGATATCTTTGGAGTTTACTGGTGCGTTGTAGCAGTATAAAAACAGATTCAGACCGTTGTGTATTGATTTACACCTGTATACCTCATTATACTCATCTTCATTAACAAACCTACAAATATTGCTATCGTAGTATCTCGACTGCAAGTAGTAGTAGCCTGTTTCGTTATCATAGTAGTAGCCACGGTAACGAAGTGGATTTTGTTTTGCAATGTCGGTATCTGCGGTTAAGACTTTGCCCCAAGCGTCGTACTCGTAGTTGCCGACGATGTTGCCATCGGTATCGGTAATCGCAAGCACATCACCCATTTGATTGGCGATGTAGAAATACTGAATACCGTTGAGAACAAAGCCAAGTGGTGTGCCCGATGTATCATACTGGAAATACCAAGAGTTTGTTCCGTCAGTTTGGGACAGAACGACACCGTCTTTTGTATTAAAGTATGTTGTCACACCGCCTACTTCTTTGCTTGTTCTGATACCGTTTTCATCATATGTATAGTGGTATTCATTATCACCGTCAACAATGCTTTCAAGATTTCTGCCGGAATTCCAAGTGTATTCCTTGTCACCGTAGATGAGGACGTTACCGTTATCGTCATAGGTTAGATCAACGCCGTTTACAGAAACAAGTTGGTCTTTCCAACCGCCTGTTGAATAGGTGAGTGTGGTAGTTGTGCCCGACTCCGTTTTGCTTGTGAGGTTTCCTCTACTGTCATAAGCATAGGTATCATCATTTGCCGACAAAAGCTGACCATTGGAATCATAGGTGTAATTTGTTGTTTTACCGGCATATGTTGTTGATGTAATTCTGTCTTTGCTGTCATAGGTGTTGGTTATGGATGTGTTTTCACTATATGACTTAGTAAGAACATTTCCGTTATCATCATAGGAATATGATGAAGACAGGGAAGTGCTGCCATTGTATTTTACAGAAGAAGCATTGATTTTTTCACTGTCATCAGTTCCCGTTGTTGTATAAGAATACAAAACAGTGTTTGATGCGTTTGTGTATTCAATGCTCTTGTCTTTGACAATAGATGAATATGAAGTTCCAAAATGAGATTCGGTTACATCGGTTTTGGATTCAATACCGTTTTCCTCAGCGGCTTCCGTTTTCGTTTCTGTGTATGACTGAACAAGGGTATTGTCGGATGTTTTATATACTTCTACCTTATCGTTTTCGCCATAAACATATTTAAGCTTCGTGTCGGCGTTGACCTTTTCGGTTAATTCACCGTTATCATTGTATGTATATGTTACATAAGGCTTTGCGTTGCTGTTGTGGTACTGTGCCGTTACATCTCCGTTATCGTTGTAGGTATATCTGATAACATCATCGTTTGCATAGCTTTCCGACAACAAGTGGAAGTCCTTGTCATAGCTGTATGTAACTGTGGTCACATTCGCTACTTTTACCTGATACAACTCACCGTGATTCAGATAATAGAACTTGTAAATATCAAATTCTTCCCGCACCTTTGAGCCGATATCATTGTAGAAGTATTTTGTCGTTTTTCCAAGACGGTTTGTTTCACTTGTCAGTGTGCCGTTTGCGGCATACTTGTATGTATGACCTGCGTTAGTATCTGAATAAGTGTTTTCAGTCGGCAATCCGTCTTTTGAGCTGTCATAATCTTCTGAACTGATTTCCTGTACTGTTCTGCCAAGGTCGTCATAGATAGTACGAGTGCTGTCGCCCTTTTCATTGGCAAGAAGTGTTCTGCCGGCTTTGTCATAAATATATGACGAGGTTTCATCACCGCTCTTTGTTGTGAGAACATTACCGAAAAGGTCGTATGTAGAGTCAACTGTACCAATCTTTGATTCGTTATCGGTTTCAGTTAATGTTGTCGTTTTGATTGTGTTACCATAGTCATCATAAAGATATGTTACGGTTTCGTTAGATTTGCTGTCAACAGATTTGACGAGCAATCCGTTTTCATAAGTGTAGGTTACTGTATCAAAGCAATCCAGATCTGCATTGTACTGACTCGGAATGTCGCCCTTGTAATTCTCTTTCAGGGAAGCAGAGATTACAAGTTCATTATTGTCATTATACACAGAATATGTGTAATTTTTGCCGGTCTGCTGACGAATTACATTACCGTTAGTATCATATTTGTAATATGTGTTTTCGGCATTTTCGTCATCTGATATCTCAGACAATACATTACCTTTTGCATCATAGGTGTATGTAACTGTTTTGCCGTCGGATGTCTCAGTCAATGTGCGGTAATACTTATCATACGTGTACTCTGTGGTTTTACCTTCCTCATCGGTTGATGATACAGTCATAAGCGCATCATTGTAGGTTTGTGAGGTAGTTGTTTCTACAGAACTTTCTGTTGAAATGGTCTTGTTCTCATCATCGTAGGAATAGTTGAGATAAGCACTACTGTCATACACAATAGAGGATATTCTGCCGTTTGAGTAATTTATGGTCTTATCCATACTTTTGGTAAGAACACCATTTGTATAAGAATATTGACCAAGTGTAACTCCTGCCTGATCAACAACCTTTGTAAGATTGTTATCAGAGTAAGTGTAGTTAATCGCATTACCGGCAGGGTCGGTTACCGAAACAATGTTGCCGGCCGAATCAAGAGCAAGCACATATTTTCTGTTCGCGCCGTCGGAAACGGTAATTGCTGATTCCGATCTTGCGATATTGATTTTGTCATCGTATTTGTTGCTGACAGATACTAATTTTCCATCAATATCGTAGGTGTAATTTACACCGTCAATTTGAATAATGTAACCATCTTCGGATTTAGTTAATGTGTAGTTATTGATTTCATTTATATAGGTGTTATCACCGGCTTTAACAAATGTCAAATCCGTTCCGTCGGGGAGAACGGCGGAAAGAACATAGTCATCTTTTACAGTTACATTGCTGTCGGTTGCAAAGAACCATTTTTTAACGCTGCTGTCATAAGACCTTGTGAAATCAAATGATACACCCTTATATGTAAGTGAAAAATCAGTATTTGATTCGGTGTATGCACCGATCGTTGAGGTGTCAGGTTTAACGGTCTTGCTTACCACAGATTCACTGTTGCCGACTTTTGCATAAACTGTTGATTCCTCGCCAAGTGGTACTGCAAAAGGTACGGTATAGTCGGTCCATTCACCATCTTCACCTATTTTATACTGTAATTTTTCGTTGCTGTCTGTATTTGGATTAAGAATACCGACTAAATTGCCATCTTCATAGAATTCCGGAAGAATAGCTTCTGTGACCTGTGTTGCGATGTTTCCTGCATTATCTTTTACTGCTATGGAAACAGAATTCGGAACATTTTCGAATGTTTTGCGGTTTTCGCTTTGATAAGTATTACCGCCATCAAAGCTGTAGCCTGCAATGCCTGATAATGCGTCAGTTGCAGTAATGGTTACAGTTGTTTTCTTAGTTTCGGTATCTTTTGTAACAGAAACATCTGAAATGACGGGCTTTGCCTTGTCAATCTTAACTTTAAGAACTAATGGCTTGGATGCAGGTGATGCAGCAGTCGAATCGGATGAAATATTGCCTGCTTGGTCTTTTGCATAAATATAGTATGTGCCATTAGAAGTATAGGTAAAGTTGTAACTTGCATTTACCGCAGATGCATCTTTCCAGCTATAGCTTCCTTGTGTATTAGAGCTACTATAACTTTTTATTCCGGAACAACCATAAGAACTGTTTGCGGCTCTGTCTGTAGATTTAACTGTAACTGTAACATCTTTATTTGTCCAATTTCCGTTATATCCTGAGTATGTTGGAATGCTAGGAGCCAACTTATCTATATATGTATTTCTGCTGGTTGTTGCAATATTTCCGGCATTATCTCTAACGCCAAAATACACAGTTTGATTCGTTGAATATGTTTTCGATTTTGCAGTTCCCCAAGAATAGCTACCACTTGCATTTGAAAAACTGTATGCAGATGATGCCAGACCTGAGCCACTGTCGGAAGCCGCAACAGTAAATGTTACATTTTGATTTGTCCATCCGGCAGGACTTTTTGTAATGCCACTTATAGTTGGCTTTGTCGTATCATTGGTATAGTTAATGACCGTATAAGGCCGCATGGCAGAAGTGCCATATTGTTTAGAGGCAAAGGCACGCCAATTGTAAACATTTTTGCTTTCTTCCTCGCTGATGAATACAATTCCGTAGTTTTTAGAAGCGCCATTCGCCCACATTTGGACCGCTTTTGCAATGTTGAATTTGTACCAGTAAGCATTACTAGAGTCGTCAGTAGATTTGCTGTTGATATTTCGCCGCGTCATTGCCACATTCGCATGGTAACCGGGACGAAGATTCCAAGTCAGCTTGCCTTCCTCCCAGGCGCCTTTAACTAAATATGGTGTAACATAAAAATTGGATGTGCGGCCGGTCGTTTCACGCTGCCAATTGTAAGCGCTGTTGATCTTAGCGCCTTTCTTGATACTATCCGGCATGGTAAACATATTGTATACCTGACCGCGACCATATTCTTGGGATTTACCAAAACAACAAGTGGCTTCTTTACCATAGCAAACATCTCTGCAAGCCGCAGCGCTATAAACGCCTGCGTCTCGATAGTTTGCAATATTTGCAGTCACCGGGTCAATGGTGATCGGAAAGGTGGTATTCTCACTTTCCAACCAAGACTTGTCCACATTAACAGACATGATGTAAGTGTTGTCGTCAACTTCTTTAAGAGAATATGAGCAATCGATATAGTGCTCGTTTTTGTCTCCTTCAATATATTTGCTGTCATAAGCAAACGGAGCAGAAAAGGTTTGAACGCTTTCACCATTGTCATTGCTGATAAGTGATACTGTACCATCGTTATTTAAGACGGCTTTGCAATTGCTTGTTGTCAGTTTGAATGAGAAGATATTTTTACCGATGTTGGAATTCAGAATAATTTCATCTTTCACGCCATTAAGTTGTGGATAGAATTTCAAATTCGTTCCTTCACCATATATATTTTTGTACTCAAAGTCTTCAAATCTTTCGCCAAGAATTTCGGATGTGCTTTCTGCACCTTCAGCAGAGTTATCACTTTGTGGAATAATAGAGTAACTGCTATTGTCAAATTCTATGTATAAACCTGTGCTCGAATTAGTTGAAAAATGAATTCGATAGTCGTTTTGACCGTTGGTATATTCATATCCGTTGCTTTTTAATTTTTTATCTGTTTGTTTTTCGACAGATATATCTTTAGTCTTAAGTTTGCCATTTTCATCTGTATATGAAATGGGTTCGCTGAACAAATATACCGTGTTTGAGCCATCTTTGTTTTCGAGATTGATTGTGTGGTCATTTGCGAGCATAGCTTCTTCATCAACTGCTATTGCTCCTTTTGTATCGACCATTTCTGCGGCATATGCAGAAAGCATATCTCGTATGCCCAGCCATTTTTGAAATCTGCTGTTACCGAATGTTATTGTAACGAATGTTCCAAAGGCAATGATAATTGACAGCAATACACTTAATACCTTTTTCCATGGCTTACACCCGGTAGTGATAGTTTTGTTTAATTCTTCCATACGCATTCTCCTTGTATTTATGTGGAATTTATCAAGATAAGTCTTTCTGTATGATACACAACATAAATTAAACTATGAATTGAAATCGACTAACTGTCGAAAAAAACGACATAATTATCGACGTTATCATAAATTTCTGCACAAAAGAAAAAAGCTGACTGCTATTTGCAGTCAGCTTAGACTAATGCAATTTTCAGAACAAGGAACCGTCCACTGTTCATTTCTGAAGCTGGCGGCGCGCATTGACATCATCAATAAATGCACGAACATCTTCCACCGGAACATAATATATTTGCTCATTTGCATGGATCTCGACCATATATTTCCACGCATAGACGGTAGCCGGAACAGGTGCATATTTGCACCGCCAAGGCGTGGCCGGTCGAATGCTTGATATTTGCTGTATGGGGATAAAATCACTGGTGCCACGTTTGAGATGGTAATACATAATATTGTGGCGTTTGATCAGCACCGAATCGTCTGTAACGACTGTGTATTGTGGCAGTAGTGCAGATACCACGCTCGCCATAAACAAAGCCGACAAGAATACAAGAAAAGCATAGATCAATATGCGCACAATCATATCTACCGAGCCTTCTTGATACTCATTCACCAAATATCCAAGAGGTAAAAAAAGTATGAGAGCAACGACTGGAAAAAATAATACATAAACCAATAATGTTATGATCCGGTCCCAATATCGTTTCGCTTTGCTACCATAAAAAAAAGAATAACGCTTGCTGTGCATTATTATATCACCTCCTAACCCAGAATCATACCGTTTATTCTCAAAACGACAGATCTTGAAACGATATCAAACAAACCCGATACAATACTGGAGACAATTGGACTAGGAATAAACACTGCGGCAATACCGACACATAAGTTGGCAACAAGCAGCATCAAATCTTGCGTACGGGATAGAGAGCCCTTCCCGATATCGTCAGTAGATGAAGTAAACTTTATTATTTCTGTAAAAATGCCTCCGATATTTCCTAAATGAGCTACGTCTAGGAGCTCTTTGGCCGTGTCAGTTTTTAATCCGGCATCAACCAATTTAGAGTTTCCAAGATCGAGTAAATCTAGTAGCGCGTTTTCCTTCAAGTAACTGAGCGTAGTGTTACCAAAAGCTAAAATCGCACCAAAAACTTCTGTTGCAGCATTAAATGCGTGCTTAGAAATTTTCTCTAAACTAGATCCAATTTTTTTAAGGCCCTTATCAATAACATCTAATTCAATCGCTGCAACGAGTGACTGGAAAATAGTCTGTAAAATGCTCTCAAACGATTTGCGGCTGTCGCTCTTCTCTGTATCATCTTTCTTTTTAGCAGCGCGCTTAGCAGACGAGATGTTTGAATCCTCTGATTTATCAACGACTGTTTCTACCAGCTTCGTCATGCCACGAATAAGTTCCAATAACGGAAAGTGAACAGTAACCTCGTGGCCTGCAATTCGACTGGCAATTTTGCTGGCAAACACATCCGGGTTCTTGAGATAATATTTTGCCTTTTCTTTTGCTTCATCGAATTTGGCTTTTAAGTTTTCTACCCGCTCTTGCAGTTTTTCTAAGAACTTCTGCTTTTTGGCTTCCAACTTTTCAACGATCTTACCGTTAACATCAACCAAGAACGCTTTAATATTTGCATAGGCCAATGCCAAATTTGGCGTGTTACCCTCGCTGTCCTTAAACGCAATCGGGCTGTTCCAGCAATAGGCATACGCATTGACACTGAAAAAGTTAGATGTAGTCAGGCAATCAAAATCATCCGCAGAAATAAAGCGACCAAGATCCGGATCATAATATCTGGACTGCAAATAATACATACCTGTTTCAGAATCGTAATAATAGCCACGATAACGAAGCGGGTTTGCAGTAGCCACAGCCAGCTGGTCCGCGTTGTCCGGTTCTGTCGTATTGATTTGAAGCAATTTGCCCCAGGGATCATAGACATACTGTGCCAGCAGGTTGCCCTGCGCATCAGTAATACCAACAACATCGCCATTTAGGTTGGTTAAATAATAATATTGAATATCGTCCAGTACAAAGCCGAAAGGCGTACCTCCGCTGTATTGAAAATACAGATTCCCTTCCGGACCCGCTTGCGCCAGCAGCTGGCCGCCGATGGTATCAAATGTAGTTTTGCCGTTAGCGGTCACCTTTGTAGCACGATAACCGTCCGCGTCGTAGGTATAGGTATAACTTCCTTGCTCGTCCGTTACGGATTCCAACAACTTACCGCGGGTCCAGTTATACTGACGTGCTCCATAGCCTGTCAGATTACCAACTTGGTCATAGGTTAGTGCCACACCGTCTACAGCCGTTACCTGATCTGGCCATTGGGCGTTTGTATAGGCATACTGTACAGGAATACCGTCTTCTGTTTTTGAGAGCAAATTTCCACGGTTATCATAGGTGTAACTACTCTCGTCTGCACCACTGACACGAATTAACTGACCGTGGCTGTCATAGGTATACTGATTCCTTTCATCGGCAATCACATTACCATCGGTGCCATACTGAATACGATAGGCTTGGTCGTAATCTGTATATGCCTTATTGAATAACGAACCATCTTCTTTGCCGGACAATTTAGCAAACAAGAAGTTATCCGTATCCGTCTCCACATGCTGGGTTGCGCTGCTATCATCGCCCACGGCAAGGACTTTATAGGTTCCGGCAGGTGAAGTATATGTAGTCGCATCAGCTGCAATGACTGTCTTGTAAGATTTACCACTAAAGTGCGTTTCCGTTACAGTTTGTGTGTCATCATCTTTCGTTACCGAATATGAAAACAAATTCTTAAACAATGTGGTCTGACATTTATAGGTAAACGAATTTTCCGTTGATGTAATTGTATTGAGATGAGAAACCGCTGAATCTGTATAGCGATAGCCGTTCTCTACGGCACCAAACACAGAATACAAAGCTTGGCCGTCTGCCTTTGCGTAATCCAAGTTGCCGTTCTCATTAAAGCGTTTTTCAACAACGGCGCCGTTGGCGTAAGCGACTCGATCCACTGTCTTATCTGCGGTACACAATGTAGAATCCGATACATTGTAACCATAAGAAACGATTGTGTTGCCGTTTACATCAATTTTAGCATATTTGCCATTACTTTGGTAGTAGTAATCATAAATATCAAATGATTTTTTCTGCAATGTGCCGTTTTCAGCATAAGTATAATTCGTGGCGAGACCTAATTTATTGATTTCTTTAATCAAGTCGCCTTTTGAATTGTAAACATAGCGCTGACCAACATCTGTATTCGGATATGGGCGCGGCAGCACATCCGCCTGCGGATCGTAATCGCTGTTGTCGATTTCCTGAATTGTACGACCGAAAGCATCATATACTGTACGCTGATATTCGCCGTCTGCCAACACCAACAATGTCCGCCCAGCAGCGTCGTAAGTATATGCTGTTTCGCTCTCACCGCTCTTGCATGTCAACTGACGACCGGCCAAGTCAAATGTACTCTCTGTGCTGGTCAAGCTGGTTGTGCCATCGTCTGCAGTCTGCGTTAATGTGGTTTTTTGTAAATTACCGTAAGTGTCATACAGATTAACAGTAACAGCATTACCGTCATCACTTATTGTTTTCGTATTCAGGCCACTCTGGTATTCATACTTGACGACATTCTTGTAGACCAGAGAATCATCATACTCCTCAGGCAAATCGCCGCTCTCTTTTTGATCTAACTCAGCTTGCAAAACCGGATTGCCAAACGCATCATAAACATAATAGGTCAGGCTGCTGATAAATCCATAAGTATCCTTATCTTCGCTTTTTTCTACGCATACAGGATTACCGGCATCATCATAGAGGTACGATACCCATTCATCATCCTTGCGTTGATAATCTATTCTGCCTTGCTCGTCATATGAATACGTGGTTTTACTCTCTCCAACCACCGTTTCTATCAGGTTGTGCTCACTGTCATACTTATAGGTGGTAACTTCCCCGCTTGAATCAGTGGAAGAAACCGGTTCGCCATAATCATTATAAGTAATGAACGATGTGGTTTCGTCAGAGGCAGACATTTGGACGGTATTTTTACTATAGGCATATTCTGTTACAAAACCATTATCCTTGGTGATCCTGCTAATGCGACCCATATTGTCCCGCAAAATGGTGGAAAACCCGATACGTGTTAGCAAATACCCAGTATAAGCATACTCACCCAGAATAACACTTGACTGATCTGTAACGCGAATTAAATTTTCGTCATCATAGGTATAGTGTAGTGTTCCGCCCATGACATCCGTAACAGACAGAAGTTTTTCATCTTCATACCGCATAAACATTTGCCGACCGGCGCCATCTGTGACAGTTAGCAAATCCGCACTGTAATCCAGCGTAAATAGGTCGCCGTAGGCATTACTGATTTTATGCAGTTTACCATTCGCCGAGAAATGATAGTCTAAATGCGCACCACAAACAACATACTCAACGACATTTTGATCTTCAGCATCATAAACAACGCTGAGTTTGTAATCGCTTGTCTCGCTTACATACACATACTTTGTCTGTTTTACGAACTGCATTTGCTGCAAATTCGGCAACAAAACAGACACAGCCGCCCCGGAATGGAGAAGATTTAACCGGCTGTCGGTGGAAAACTGCCAGCCTAAACGATCGCTATATTTTCTCTCCAATGCAAAAGTCACGCCATTATAAGTAAGCGTTAGATCTGTTTCATCGCAAGAAAGAGAAAATTGCTCATTGAAGTCGATGGGTAAGCCAATAGGCTTTGACGCATTCATTTCCGTATAAGACTTCTCATAAAAGCTTGTAAAAATCGAACCTCGATTTTTAGCTACTAAAAACGGTTTTTCATACTTGATCCAATTTCCGTTTTTCGAGAACTTATAATAAATATCGGACCCGGTAGTATTCGGATTGGGGTTATATAATCCGATTTTTCCGCCCTCGCAGTACACCTGTGGCGTATAAAAATCATAGTGTTTTACTGCGGAAACATTACCTACATTGTCCTTGACAATAACAGATAAGAAATTGAGCGAATCCGTTGAGATACTGTATTGATTACTATCCTGCCAGCTAACCCCATTATCGAAGCTGTATGCCGCTATACCGGATTGATCATCTTTAGCGAGCACGGTAATGGTCGTAGTACCATCGTTATCCAAACGATCAATAGATTGTATCTCCGGTTTTGTGTTGTCGATATGATCTACTACAATGGGATCCAACGAAAGAATATTACCGGCAGCATCACGGAGATCAACATAATATGTGCCATTTTTTGTTACAGTCTTACTTGCTTCTCCTTGCCAGTTGTATACATTTTTTTCCAACGAGAAGCTATAGGCGGAATCCGAAAGGCCGGATAATGCATCTGAGGCAACCGCAGTTATCACTTTCTCTACGGACCAAACATCTGGATCATTTAGTGTTGCTGATCCTGTCGGTAATGTTTTATCCACCGAAAGCGAAACAGAGACAACTTCTGATTGGTTACCGGCAGCATCCTTTGAGGCCACATACAGATATGGCGCCTCTCTATCCACAGTAAAGGTTTTATCCGTTCGCCAATTACGCTCCTGCTCGGCATATGAAAAGCTATATGCCGCAACACCGGAGCCCTGATCAGTGGACTGCGCAGATACAGTTATATCCTTGTTTGTCCAACCCGCAGCGTCCAATGTAACTTGTGGAGCAGACGGCTTGGATTTATCTATTTTTGAGATATTTACTGTGCCGACCGAAGCCGGGTGACCTACTGCATCTCTTACATATATATATACTGTTTGATTAGCGGAAAAGGTCTTGTAATTCTCTTTTTGCCAATTATAGCTCTCCTTAACTGTAGAAAAACTATACGCAGAAGAATGCAGTCCGCTTTGCGTATCTTTTGCTCCTGTTACTTTCAATGTGACATTTGCATTTGTCCAACTTGTCGGATTTCCAGTTACAGTTCCAGCTGTAGGTGCCTGCGTATCAATTTTTGTAATGTTCTGCGTAGACACTAAGCGAATATTTCCGGCTGCATCACGAACATAAACATAAATCATATCGTTGGCAGTGAATGTTTTGGTATTTCCTTTTTGCCAAGCATACTTGCCTTTTTCCGTTGAAAAAGAGTACGGCGTCGCATGCAGACCGGAACCGCCTGTTTCGTCCTTTGCACCATTTACAGTCAATGTGACTTTATCTTTTACCCAAGAAGTCGGATTACCACTGACACCGGTAACTGTCGGGGCAGTGGTATCGTTTGTATAATTAATGACCGTATAAGGCCGCATGGCAGAAGTGCCATATTGTTTAGAGGCAAAGGCACGCCAATTGTAAACATTTTTGCTTTCTTCCTCGCTGATGAATACAATTCCGTAGTTTTTAGAAGCGCCATTCGCCCACATTTGGACCGCTTTTGCAATGTTGAATTTGTACCAGTAAGCATTACTAGAGTCGTCAGTAGATTTGCTGTTGATATTTCGCCGCGTCATTGCCACATTCGCATGGTAACCGGGACGAAGATTCCAAGTCAGCTTGCCTTCCTCCCAGGCGCCTTTAACTAAATATGGTGTAACATAAAAATTGGATGTGCGGCCGGTCGTTTCACGCTGCCAATTGTAAGCGCTGTTGATCTTAGCGCCTTTCTTGATACTATCCGGCATGGTAAACATATTGTATACCTGACCGCGACCATATTCTTGGGATTTACCAAAACAACAAGTGGCTTCTTTACCATAGCAAACATCTCTGCAAGCCGCAGCGCTATAAACGCCTGCGTCTCGATAGTTTGCAATATTTGCAGTCACCGGGTCAATGGTGATCGGAAAGGTGGTATTCTCACTTTCCAACCAAGACTTGTCCACATTAACAGACATGATGTAAGTGTTGTCGTCAACTTCTTTAAGAGAATATGAGCAATCGATATAGTGCTCGTTTTTGTCTCCTTCAATATATTTGCTGTCATAAGCAAACGGAGCAGAAAAGGTTTGAACGCTTTCACCATTGTCATTGCTGATAAGTGATACTGTACCATCGTTATTTAAGACGGCTTTGCAATTGCTTGTTGTCAGTTTGAATGAGAAGATATTTTTACCGATGTTGGAATTCAGAATAATTTCATCTTTCACGCCATTAAGTTGTGGATAGAATTTCAAATTCGTTCCTTCACCATATATATTTTTGTACTCAAAGTCTTCAAATCTTTCGCCAAGAATTTCGGATGTGCTTTCTGCACCTTCAGCAGAGTTATCACTTTGTGGAATAATAGAGTAACTGCTATTGTCAAATTCTATGTATAAACCTGTGCTCGAATTAGTTGAAAAATGAATTCGATAGTCGTTTTGACCGTTGGTATATTCATATCCGTTGCTTTTTAATTTTTTATCTGTTTGTTTTTCGACAGATATATCTTTAGTCTTAAGTTTGCCATTTTCATCTGTATATGAAATGGGTTCGCTGAACAAATATACCGTGTTTGAGCCATCTTTGTTTTCGAGATTGATTGTGTGGTCATTTGCGAGCATAGCTTCTTCATCAACTGCTATTGCTCCTTTTGTATCGACCATTTCTGCGGCATATGCAGAAAGCATATCTCGTATGCCCAGCCATTTTTGAAATCTGCTGTTACCGAATGTTATTGTAACGAATGTTCCAAAGGCAATGATAATTGACAGCAATACACTTAATACCTTTTTCCATGGCTTACACCCGGTAGTGATAGTTTTGTTTAATTCTTCCATACGCATTCTCCTTGTATTTATGTGGAATTTATCAAGATAAGTCTTTCTGTATGATACACAACATAAATTAAACTATGAATTGAAATCGACTAACTGTCGAAAAAAACGACATAATTATCGACGTTATCATAAATTTCTGCACAAAAGAAAAAAGCTGACTGCTATTTGCAGTCAGCTTATCATAGTTGCAATCAATTATTCGTTATTGGTATTGCTATAGTGGTTTCAAAGATTTTGCAATTACTATCATACGACCAGTCAAATATTCCGTCGTATTTCTTTAAGACCCGTTTAATACTTTCTGTGCCGAATCCGTGCAGCTCCTTGTCTTTTTTACTGGTAAATAGCTTTTTGTCTGCCGATACCGGAGCCGAATCACAACTGTTTTGAATCTTAATTATTTCAAAAAGCTCTTTTGTGTATATATCAACAGAAATGTTTTTGCACTCACTTCGTTCTGCGGACTGAACTGCGTTGTCGAGGGCGTTGTTCAGCATTGTAGACAAATCGGTATTGTCTATGTCGGAAAGATTGGCGGTTTTTACACTGAAAGATATGGCGATACTTTTGTTTTCACAAAGAGTATTGTATTTGCTAATGATAATATCCAGCGCTTTATTTCCACTGATGGCAATATTGCTGTATTGATTTACGGTTTTATATAGCTTTGAAATATATCCTTTTATGTCGGCATCATCGGTCATATTGCTTATCTGCTCCAGATGATTTTTAATATCGTGTGTAAATATTTTTTGGTCCTTGTTGTTCTGCTCCAGTATATCCAAATACTGTTTTTCGATTTCTTGTTTTTGCTGGGTTGCTTTTAGCTCATATAACTCGGAGGCATTGCATATTGAATTTTCATAAATGAAAAATACGACTATATTTGAGAGTAACAAAAACAAGGAAGTAATGGAGCAAAGAATATTTGCAGTACTTGAAAGCAGGGTCTCCAAAGAAATATACCTAAATACAAACAGAGAAAATACAGAAGCAGCCGGCATAATCATAAGCTTCCAAAAGCTGCTCTTATTTTGGGTGTTGATTTTCTTTTTGGAAAAAATACGAACTAGAACCAGACAAATAAAATAATAGGCTAGTTTGCTCAGCGTAATGTCAAACATTTGCAGAGGGGCGGATTCTTGATACGCATAGAAATCTTTTTTTAGAAAAAGCGATGTTAAGAATATGATGCACCATTCACTTGCTCCCATAATACAGAGCAAGACGATAGTATTAAAAAGCGCAGTGAAAAAACTGCATTTATATAATAAAAAGAAGATCAAACAATACGCTATAAATAGCGCCACAAAATTTAATATTGTATTATTGGCATAATATATGCACAGAAGAACTGCATGAGGGATCATTATGCCAATTATGGTCCTGGGGGTGCTGTATTTGTGCTGAAAAAATGAGTTTGCATAGTAGTAGACAATCAATCCTTCGGAAAAATACAAAACAATATTAAAGATTATCTGATAAACCGCCATAGCCGTCTCCTAAGAATTGTATAAATTTTTTCTTAATCTCATTCTGCTTTTTCGGAGCGATTGAAATTGTGTGTCCCGTTTTCATAATGACATGATCTCGATGGTAGTTCCTTACGAAACTAAAGTTGATAATATAGCTTGCATGCGGTATGGCGAAGTATGTTGCGGTTAAGTTTTTTCTAAAGAAAGACATTTTTTCTCTCGTAATGTATCGCTTTTTGATAGTGGAGACATAGGCTGTTCGGATTTTCACTTCCACAAAAACGATTTCGTTTTTTCGCAGTGTTACTATACCATCATCTCTGGTTCTGAAAGTGATTTCATTATTATTGATTTGCTCTATCGCCTTATCTAAACCGTTATATAAGCGTTTAGCCTGAATAGGCTTGTCGATATATCGAAAGACATTTAAATCCATGGCATCATCTAGGTATTTTTGATAGGCTGTGATAATAAATATAATGGCGTTCTTATTTGTTCGGTTTAGCGCCTTTGTCGTTTGAATACCATTAAGTTCTTCCATTTCTATATCAAGAAAAATCATGTCAAATTTTTTATTGGATGCTAACAGAGATTCTCCGCTTTCATATTCATATGCTTGAAAATCTATTAAGCGCTCATTAAAGTAAAAGTTTATGTGCTTTAAAATAAATTGTCTATATTCTTTTTGATCATCACATACTGCTATTTTCATGCAGCACCTCCACAAAACAAAAAGCATTGTATAATTTGAATTATACAATGCTTTAAATTATTTTTCAAGTTTCTCTTCTTCGACAAAAATGTCAATTATTTTGGATATTCTATTCTGATTCTCCAAAGAGCAAATCTTGATTTTTTCAATTAATTGTGCGTCAACATCATTATAAATTGTACCGCTTAGCAAGTAGTCAATATTGATATTCAAAACCTTACAGAATTCAAGAAGCGTTTCCAAGCTTGGTTGTTTGCTGCCGGTTTCAATAGCAGAAATGTGAGGACTTGATATGTGCATCATTTCCCCCAATTTTCTTTGCGTTAAGTTTAATTCTTTTCTTCTTTGACATAACCGTGAGCCTATTAAGCGGTAATTAATATCCATAACATCGCCTCTTGAATATTTTAACATAGTCGCTTAAGCAAACGAACAGCCTAATGGAAAATAAAATATCCAATAGGCGCAATATTCATGATATCACTTAATATTTTAATCTAGATGAAAGAATATGCATAGCTATTACAATTTTTTTGATATAAATGAAAAAAGCCACAAATAACGGTGAAACTGTGGTATATTTTGCTTGTCAAAATAAATCCAAAAACTTACGAAATTTTAAGGAGGACAACTTTATGATTAAAAGTACTAAAAAAATGGTGAAGCGCATTGTTGAAAAGCAGGCAAAGATTTCTGCGAACAGCACGACTTGCATTGCACTTTATCAGCCTAAAAAACCGGCTGCTTTAACGAAATACAGCAAAGTCGAGAATGATAAGTAAACTAGCAAGTCAATTTACTGACAAGTTGCTTTCGAATGGGACAATTGATGCCGAAGATAAAGAACTGTATAATTATGGTATATTTATGCTGATTTCACACCTTCTTTTCTTTATTGTTTCCTGTGTTTTGGGATTGGTATTAAAATGTTTGCTTGAGGGTATCATCTTTTATGTAGCATTTATGCTTATTAGAGGATATGCAGGTGGTTACCATGCATCAAGTGAATCAAAGTGTGAAATATTATCGACTTTATCAATTGCGATGTGTATTGTCGTGATCAAAATGGCAAAAGTATTTGATTTTCAAATAACGCTATTAGTAATTGGAGTACTTTCAGCAATTTGTATACTGGCTCTTTGTCCGCTTGACACACCAGAAAAGCCACTTTCTAAAAAAGAATTTCGGTATTTCCGTAAAATTTCACTGATTATTTTACTTGTAATTGGGATTACAGTGATTGTGTCATTTTTTTGTAAAATCGAAGTGGTTATGATACCATGCTGTATGAGTGTGATTCTGGAAAGTATATTACTTGTTGCTGGAAAGATAAAAAAAGTCTATCAAAATAGGACCGTCAACGATTAGTCCTTTTTGGATTCACTAAAATAGAATCCAGAACTTTTGAGAATGCCAGTTCATAAATAACCAATCACAGGACAAAAATAACGGTGTATGCATACAAAATTCGATTTGAAATATTGAAGTGAATTGAAAAAGAAATAAGCTTGTGTAAAGTGGATGCTATATGAAAGCAAACACGCAGCTTGTACTGTTTAGAAAGAGGTCTGACGATTTTCGTCAGACCTCTTTCTTTTTTGTTTTGAAAAAAGAAAAATAACAACCAATGATGCGTTTGTGGCAAGCATACATAGCTAAATACCCGTGATCTCCGAATTTTTGATTTCAAACAAAATTCAAAAATTCAAATTTAAGGAGATTACGATAATGGGATTTAATTACGCATCCGAAAAGAAGAAGTTTACTAAAAAATGGGACAAGCTTCGCAAAGAATATAAAGCAGCCGGAATGAGTGAACAGGATATACAGGTTATGTATGAGCTTGACCTTAAAGTATTTAGAAACAACAGAAATGAGTGTAACCACACACAACCGCTTTTAGGGAACTTATACGAGGACCAATCTGAACAAGATGAGACAACTTCTGTTTTGCTTAAAAATTTCTTAAACGAGACTTCTGAAAGCGACAAGCATTGTTTTCAAGACAACCCTCGATTTGCGTGGATAGACGAACTTGAAAACTATGATTTATACACGAAAATCTGCTTATTACCAAAGAAAGATATAGACCTGATTACACTTATTGTATTTGAAGGATATACACAAAAGGAAGTGGCAGTAATGCGAGGTAATACAGCAACTGCTATCTGTAACAAAATTAAAAAAATAAAAAAATATTTGTCAGGGGGTTAATTTTTGACCGTTTTCATTGCCTACCAAGTGAGGGGTAGTTTTAATCAGTTAAGGAGTGAAAATAAATGAAAAACCCTATGTCAAATAATCCAATGTATATGTGCCTTTGTTCGACTTGTCTTAATGATTTTAAGAATACCGGAAGTTACAAGATTGAAAAAGGCGAATATCAAGAAACAATGGACCGTTGCGATTATTGTAACCACCGTTACGGTTATGACTATATTCTTTATACCATTGCAAAGAAAGAAAAGTGAGGCGAGAATAATGAAAATGAAAAAATCCGAATTAAGAGATTTGTATTCAATGATGTTTCCGGAATACCCGGATATTGTAAATATCATTCAGCTTCAATCTATGCTTTGCATAAGTCGTCATCTTGCCTATGAGCTTATAAACGAAGGGTATATTAAGGCATTAAAAATAGGAAATGCTTTTAGAATACCTAAGGTAAATGTCATTGAATATGTAATGGAGCAAAGCGACCCATCTCTTTGATTGTGGTTTTGTATTCGCATAATTGAGTACTTCCCGCCAAAATAGTAAAATACATATAACGGTGGGAAGTACCTGCGCATAATAAAATTATTTTGGAGGTATAAAAAATGGTGTCAGGAACTCTTACAACAAAAAACGGCTATTATTATGCCGTTCTTAGTTATACAGACGCAAACGGTAAGCGTCATCAAAAATGGGTATCTACCGGTTTGACCCAAAAGGGAAATAAACGAAAAGCACAACAGGAACTTATTCGTATTCGAAGTGAATTCGAAATTCCGCCTGTTGCCGGAGAATTAAGTCCGGATTTACTATTTGCCGATTACTTAGACCAATGGCTTGATATTGTCAGAACAAGAGTTAAACCGTCAACCTTTGGTTCGTACCAAAGTATGGTTAATAGTACAATAGGACCGTATTTTCGTCAGAAGGGTCTTACTTTAAGAGAATTAGAAGCTCGACATATTCAGCAATTCTATACAGAAAAGCTGAAAATAGTTAAAGCCAATTCTGTAATCCACTATCACGCTGTCATTTATCAAGCGTTAAAGTATGCTATGAAAACCGATATGGTGCCGCAAAATGTAGCAATGAAGGTGGATAGACCAAGGAAGAATACTTTTCAGCCGACATTTCTTGATGGAGAACAAATGCAACAATTATTCAAAATCGTTAAGGGTACTCGATTGGAACTTCCTGTATTAGTGGCTGCATTTTATGGTCTCCGCAGAGGAGAAGTTATCGGACTAAAATGGGACGCTATCGACTTTAATCGTGGCACAATAACCATTAAGCGAACGGTAACTGAAACAACGATAGACGGAACGATGAAGGTTATAGAGCAAGACTCTGCTAAAACAAAGTCGAGTCTTAGAACGCTCCCTTTGGTCGGCAGCTTCAAAGAGTATTTCCTAAGGGTAAAAGAAGCTCAGGAGTTGAATAAAAAAATCTGCGGTAACTGTTACAACTATGATTACGACGGCTATGTTTTTGTTAATGAGTTAGGAGACCGAATGCGACCTAATTATTTAACAGAATATTTTCCGAAGTTCATAGAAAAGCACGGAATGCCAAGAATGCGTTTTCACGATTTAAGACACAGTTGTGCAAGTTTATTACTAGCTAATGGTGTACCGCTAAAACAAATTCAAGAATGGCTTGGGCACTCTGATTTTAGTACAACGGCTAATATATATGCTCATCTGGACTATAAATCAAAAATATCGTCCGCTCAAGCAATGGAAAAGGGGATGATTCTTCCCGGTGCGGACGACTTTGGAAGCCGTTGGAACGAAGTAACAGAGTAAAAAACATAATAAATGTATTTGAACTCAGTAAAAACCGGTTTTTCAACGCAAAAATACGTCGTTCTAACGCCGTTCTAACACGGATTTTGACGATTTTTAAGAGTTTGATTAATCTTTTGAAAAAAAGAAAAAAGCCTGAAATCGGCTTGATTACAGGCTTTTTGTGGCGGAGACGGAGGGATTCGAACCCTCGTGCCCGTGAAGGCAAACGCATTTCGAGTGCGCCCCGTTATGACCACTTCGATACGTCTCCTGGTATGTCAAACACGGTAAAAACACTTGAATATCAAAAAAAATTGAAAAAACAAAATGTTAGAACAGCGTGTTAGAATAACATAATATTTAGTTAATTGAACTTACGAAAACCCTTGAAAATAAGGGAAATGTGGCGGATGAAAAATCCTAAGTAGCAGAGAATTTCGAGTCCATGCCGTTATGACCTCTTCGGTACCACTCCGTATTTTGTTTTGCTGTACAATAGTAGCATTCCGGGGCGGATTTGTCAATTCTCTTTTGTGCAAAATAGGCGCATTTTTGCGAATTTGGCGGCGGAATTTTGGCGGCAATCGGGTCGGCGCCGCCGGGG
>OKVF01000587.1_pt1 | contig 38212 bp, 42 predicted proteins | sample 1604831 | NCBI WGS metagenome assembly OKVF01 (sample SAMN01760980, study PRJEB22395) | human gut metagenome
GAGCATGCGGTTCATACCCGCAGTGTCGAGGGTTCGAATCCCCCTCTCGCTACTAAAAAAGAAGTATTGGAATCCAATACTTCTTTTTTATATCAACCAAAATCCTTTTATATCTTCAAATATTATTCCAACAGCATTTGATAATGTCTCTGTCCAATATGTCGTCCTGCTCGCTGTAAACCGGCTATGCATTCTTTCTGCTTTAACTGCTCTGTTTCCTTCAGACAATTTAGTGCTATCGTTGCAATCTATAGCCTGCCCCAAAACAGAATTGCCCCGGTTTAACAAATGCATAAGCAGGCACTTGTTAAACCGGGGCAATTCGTCCTTTTGCTGCAAACTAAGCCACCACATCCTCAAACTGTGAGTTATACAGATTTGCATAGAATCCATTGGCTGCCAGCAGTTCTTCATGATTACCCTGCTCGATAATATCTCCATCCTTCATAACAAGGATCAGGTCTGCATCACGGATCGTAGAAAGTCTGTGTGCGATCACGAAGCTCGTTCTTCCTTTCATCAGATTATCCATTGCCTTTTGAATTTCGATCTCTGTTCTGGTATCAACAGAAGAAGTCGCTTCATCCAGAATCAGGATTTTATTATCTGCAAGGATCGCTCTTGCGATCGTAAGAAGCTGCTTCTGCCCCTGAGATACATTACTTGCATCCTCGTTAAGCTCCATCTGATAGCCACCTGGCAGCGTCTTGATGAAATGGTCTGCTCTGGCTGCCTTTGCTGCTGCAATGACCTCCTCATCTGTCGCATCCAGTCTGCCATAACGGATATTCTCCATAATCGTCCCCTTGAACAGCCAGGTATCCTGTAATACCATCCCGAAAGCATCTCTCAGTTCTCTTCTGTTAAAGTCCTTGATATTATGGTCATTCAGCAGGATCGAACCACTGTTGACGTCATAGAATCTCATCAGAAGCTTGACCATCGTTGTCTTACCTGCACCAGTCGGACCTACAATTGCGATCTTCTGTCCAGGCTGAATATGTGCACTGAAATCTTTGATAATGATCTGATCCGGATTGTATCCAAAATGTACATGATCGAAGCTGACTTCACCAGTAACCGATTTGATATCTGCCGGATGTTCAACAATCTGTTCTTCCTCTTCTTCCTCCAGGAATTCAAAGACACGTTCAGATGCAGCAGACATGGACTGTACCATATTGATAACCTGTGCGATTTGCTGGATCGGCTGTGTGAAATTCTTAACATACTGGATAAATGCCTGAATGTCACCTATCGTGATCACATTTCGAATAGCCAGCAGACCACCGGTCAAAGCTACGCAGGCATAACCCAGATTACCGACAAACATCATAATCGGCTGCATCATTCCGGAAAGAAACTGAGACTTCCAGGCTGAATCATACAACACCTTATTTGTTTTCTCAAACTCTTCTATCGTACTCTGTTCTCTGTTAAAAGCCTTAATAACCAGATGTCCACCATATACCTCTTCCACCTGTCCATTGATATGTCCCAGATATTCCTGCTGCATAATAAAGAACTTCTGTGACTTCTTCATAACCAGATTGATCAAAGCCATGGAAATAGGAAGAATAACCAGTGCGATCAGCATCATAAGCGGTGAGATACTGAGCATCATGATCAGCACACCGATCAGAGTAGCTACGGATGTAATGATCGTAGTAATGCTCTGATTTAAGCCCTGCCCCAATGTATCTACATCATTCGTGATACGGGATAAGACTTCACCATATGTCCTGCTTTCAAAATATTTCATTGGCATACGGTTGATCTTCTCCGAGATTTCCTTACGGAGCTGATAACATACCTTCTGTGTAACCCCCGTCATGATCCAGCCCTGAATAAAGCTGAACAATGCACTACACAGATACAGACCCAGAACAATTAACAATATCGTCCCGATCCTGCCAAAATCAATACTTCCTGTTCCTTTGATCTTATCCATCAGCCCTTCTGATAAAGCTGTTGTCGCTTTTCCTAATATCTTAGGTCCGATAACATTAAATACGGTGGAAAATGCCGCACATATAATAACAATGAAAATACCTGCCTTATATTTGGAAATATACTGCGCCAGCTTCTTAACTGACTTTTTGAGATCCTTTGGCTTTTCCCCCGGCTGCATACCGCCATGCCCCATAGGTCCCCTCCTACGCTGAGGGCGCTGTGTACTTGTTTCCTGATTACTCATGATCAGCCACCTCACTTTCTTCAAGTCCTAATTCTCTGGCAGATAACTGAGATTTTGCGATCTGCTGATATACTTCACATTCCTTTAATAACTGTTCATGTGTACCTTTTCCTACGATTCTGCCATCATCCAGGACCAGAATCTGCTCTGCATGCAGGATCGTGCTGATTCTCTGTGCCACGATGATAACAGTGCTGTCCTTGACATTATCTGCCAATGCCTTACGAAGTGCCGCATCAGTCTTGAGATCCAGTGCTGAAAAGCTGTCATCAAAGATAAATATCCGTGGATTCTTTGCAATGGCTCTGGCAATGGCAAGACGCTGCTTCTGTCCACCGGATACATTCGTACCACCCTGAGAAATCGCAGTTTCATATTTATCATCTTTATTTTCAATAAATTCCGTTGCCTGTGCGATCTGTGCCGCCTTGACAATCTCTTCTTCTGTCGCATCCTCTTTGCCAAACCGCAGGTTCGAAGCAATCGTTCCTGAGAAAAGGACACCCTTCTGCGGTACATAGCCGATCTCTTCACGCAAGTCAGCCATTCTGATATCTCTGATGTCTTTTCCATCTAAAGTGATCCTGCCAGCTGTCACATCATAAAGTCTCGGAATCAGGTTGACCAGTGTAGATTTACCACAGCCGGTACTTCCGATAATTGCTGTTGTCTTGCCCGGTTCTGCCACGAAATCAATATCGTGCAAAACATCCTCCTGCGCACCCGGATACTGGAAGCTGACATGCTCGAAACGAACGACTCCGGTATGTTCTGTAATCTCCTGCGGCTCTTTTACATCCTGAATAGAGGATTCTGTGCGAATAACCTCATCAATACGCTCTGCTGCCACTGCCGCACGAGGAAGCATAATGGACATCATTGTCAGCATCAGGAAAGACATGACGATCATCATCGCATAGGTAATAAAGGCTGTCATTGCACCAACCTGCATCGTACCCGCATCGATCCTGTGTGCACCAAACCATACAATACCTACCGTCAACACATTCATGATCATCATCATACCAGGCATCATGAAAGTCATGACACGATTGGTAAACAACATCGTCCTGGTGAGATCCTTATTTGCTTCATCAAATCTCTCTTCTTCCTTCTTCTCACGTCCAAAGGCACGAATAACTGACAGTCCTGTCAGAATTTCTCTGGATACAAGATTAATACGATCCACTAATTTCTGCATCAGCTTGAATTTTGGCATGGATACAGACATCAGTACCATAACGTAACCGAGAATAACCAGAATCGCCAGAATAATGATCCAGCCCATTCCGGCGCCGGTCTTGATAACTCTGATCACGCCGCCGATTCCAAGAATTGGTGCATATGCTACCATCCTGAGCAGCATGACTGACACCATCTGGATCTGCTGGATATCATTCGTGCTTCGTGTGATCAGGGAAGCAGTAGAGAACTTATCCATTTCCGCATTGGAGAAGCCTACAACCTTCTTAAATACCTGATCTCTCAAACTCATACCGATACCTGCGCCGACACGGGAAGCGAAGAAACCTACCAGAACCGTCACAACTCCCATCAGAAGCGCCATTCCTACCATCTTGAGCCCTGAAGTGACCAGATAAGATTTCTGTATATGATCAATATCTACACCCGCTGTCTTTTCTACAGAAACAGCATATGCAATTCCCATGGATTTCACCAGTGAACTGCCCATTGTATCGATGGTATCAGACATCGTATCGCGCATGGACAAAAGCTGTTCTCTGTCCATAGCTCCACCTTGCAGCATTGCTGTAAAAATGGGACGGACATCTACACAGTTAACGATTATTTTGTTTCCATCTGTATCTTCCTTCTCCTGTTCGAAAGAAGTCAACTGCACATGCATCATATCGCCTATCTGCTCTATACTCAGAGTCTTCAGTTGCTCCGGATCAGTTCCCGTCTGCTGTGCCAGCATCTGTTTAAACGTATCTTCTTCCATTGCACGCATCTGATAATTCATGATAAGCGGGAGTGTCAGTTCTTCATCTACCTCATTCAGTCTTTTATCCGATGTTTCCTGAAGTTCGTAGTATTCTCCGTTCTCTTCATAAATACTGTTCCAGGTATCAATTTCCTCATCTGTCATAATGAACTGCGCCAGTTCATATTCTTCTCTGGTCATTTTGACCGGCACTACATGCTCTACACCGTTGTTCTGTATTCCAACATCTATAATATTGGATGTATAAGCCGGTAACGACAGATCGCACCATGCCTGAATGAACAGTAAAGCAATAATGATAATGACCGATTTCCAATAAGGAAGCATATTTTTAAATATTTTACTCATGCTCTCGTTCCTTCCATTTTCTGGTTTCTATTTCCTTCTCTGCAATATCATAAATGTTATCCATATACTGAATGAGCCGCTCCATATCCTGTTCATTCAGTTGTGACATGACTGCCATTCCGTAATCACGCATGATCTGTTTACACTCTCTGGCTGTTTTCTCGCCTTTTGCAGTCAGTTCCACATAAGTATTTCTTCTGTCCTTCTGATTTACATTACGCACGATATAACCTTTTTCTTCCAGCCCGCGCAATGTACGTGAAATCGCTGATGGCAGTACCTTGGCTTTCGCCGCCAGCTCCGATATGGTAATCTTGCCCTCCCCGCCCTTATCCAGAATGATACTTATTGTTATAAACTCCTGTTTGGTAATTCCCGGCATCATCGCACCAACGTTCAATTTACGAAATTGATGCATTGACCGGAATAATTCTTCATACATTTTCTCCATATGTATGTCTCCTTGTTGTAATTATTTAACATTGTTATATATTGCATGCGTTAAATAATAACTTCGTCAGGTATTCCTGTCAATGCATCTATTGTGTTTTTACATATTGTTTATTTTTTCTTTATACTCTATTGTTCTTTCATCTTGGACACAAGCAGCGGCACTTCCGCGATCAGCATGGCAAACCAGCCGCATAAATAGGAAAAAGGCAATGCTGCCATTCCAAGTTTACATACAAATACAAGGGGAATTGCCGCGATCACACGCACTCCCATATTGACAAAACTACTCCACAATGTAACCTTAAGATCTCCGATTCCTCTGAAATACCCCTGTATTCCATTTGTTACAGCCGGAAGCAGATACATAAGTGCGATCAAGTGCAGATACTGTACACCATGTCTTACGACCTCTTCATCATTCACAAACAGAAGCATCAGTGGTCTGGCACAGGTAAAGCAGTACGAAGCAACGCCGGAGCCGCTATCACGCTGACAATTGCTACAGCAGCAGAAAATACCAGACCTCCTATGAGAGTTGAACTAAGCTGTAAACACAGCTTATCATAATCCTTCGCTCCATACTGCATACTAATAAGAACTCCCGCTCCCATACACAATCCACTTGCAAATAAAATAACAAGTGTTACTAATGGGTTGCTGGTTCCTACCGCTGCCAGAGCATCTTCTCCAACAAACTTACCGACTATGATACTGTCCCTTCCTATCTATTGTATATTCACTTTTTCTTCATCGATTACTCTACACTCCCTTTGATATCTTGTAAAGTCTGACTTGATCATAAAGGAAAAATTTTTGTAGTATTCTGACTTTTAATGTTGTATAATATATTTTGTAGAATTTTATATTTTATTATCAGCATTGATGCACTTTAACATTTATTGAAACAGGAGGTTACCATTATGGATACCAAAAAAGAATACCGCTATAATAATCAGGCGGAACGATATCGCAGTATGAACAAAATATACATTGTTGCCACTACGATTCTGTGGATCTCTTTTGTCCTATATCTGTTCTTAAAACTTAATTCCCACAGTATCGCTGGTATTACTGCACGATCTAATATGATTCTGATTGCTGTTTTTGCAATCGGCAATCTTGTTATCTACTTGCGTCAGAAAAGCGGAAGTCTGCTTAAACGTGTCGTTATCGTAGATGTCGGTATTGAATTTCTACTGATCGGTATGCAGACAAATGGAGAATTTCTATATTATGCACTTATCATTGTCCTTGCCCTGCTGATTCCCTATTATGACGGCAAACAGCTTAAACACACCTTTCTATCTTATGTTGCGATTTTTACCGTTGTAGTCGGTATCCGCATCGCAAAGGGACTGTTTACTGCTGACGTTGACACCTTCTGTCGTACGATCTGTGTATATTTGCTGCTGTTCGTTGTTTATAAAGTCGGCGCACTTGCCAAACTGTTCAGCGACGATGCTCTGGGTTCAGTAGAGTCACAGAGTCTGAAGCAAAAGGCTATGTTCGATGGTATTATAGAAATATCCCGTTCTGTTCAGGAGGAATCCAGTAAAAGCAGTTCACTCGTAGATGAGCTTGTTCAGATCACACAGACAGTTGCTGATAATATGCAGAATATCACTTCTTCCTCTCATACAACTGCACAGAACATAGAAGAGCAAAACAACATGACCCAAAGCATCCAGTCAGTAATCGAGGAAACAAGTAACCATTCCAGACAAATGGTAGAGGTTGCCACTGAATCCAATACAAGTATTCAGGATAATCTGAAAGTTATGGAAAGTCTGAAATCCCAGTCAGCCCAGATTGCCACTACAAACCATGAAGTAACTGCTTCCATGACGAAACTGCAGGAAAAAACAGTAGAGGTGGAAAATATTGCAGGCATGATCCTGAATATTTCCAACCAGACTAACCTCCTGGCCCTGAATGCATCTATCGAAAGTGCCAGAGCAGGCGAGGCCGGACGAGGTTTTGCTGTTGTTGCCGATCAGATCAGACGGCTTGCAGAACAGACCAAACAGTCTACAGAGGAGATCACAAGGATCACAACCGAATTAAATACAAATGCTAATGATGTTGTTGCTTCAATTGAAAGTTCCATTCATGCAACCAATGAACAGAATGAGAAAATCGTAGGTGCTGCAGCCTCCTTTGAAGTACTGAATCAAAACATGACAAAACTGATTCAGGATATCGATACGATCGATCAACAGATTTCCGGTCTGTCAACTTCCAATAACCGTATCGTCGATAACATTTCTCAGTTATCTGCTGCGACTCAGGAAGTGACTGCCACCGCAGAACAGGCTGAACAGATGAGCAGCCAGAATCTCTCTTATGCAAATGAAGTAAAAGACACGATTACCCAGATCGTTGAAATTGCTAACGGACTAAAGAAATATCTGTAACATTTCAAAGTAATACAAAAAATGAGTCAGATACACTATTCACAAATGTATTTGACTCATTTATTTTATCAATAAGACTATGATAAGAGCAGATAAAAATACTCCTGCTCCAGAATCGAATCTTCAAAGTTCTCTTCCCAGTACTCTGCCATTCCTTCTGCATTATGACCTATGATTCTGACATAAAGTGAATAATAAAGCTGTACCTTTTCTTTACTGTAATCTCCCAACAGAAAAATTGACATACGTGTCATAACATATTCCAGTACAATTGCCTGATAATACTCTGTCAGTTCTCCCAGATCATCACTGATACAATCTGAAAATATTTCAGAAGCCAAAATTCTCTGAGCCAGGGAATCATACTCTGCAAATTTCTGCTTATGCTGTTCCCATGTGCCATACGCCTGCGCTCTCATTGCTGCAGCAGCCTCTGTGTCCCGTTCAGGATACCAGCTATCCACTTTACACGCTGCATCATATACATAGGGACGGTACATAGGTAACTCTTTATAATACTCTGTAACATTCCAGAAAGTCTGGCATAGTTCTTCCAGCGTATCCTGAATAGCCGGCTCCATATCTTCCCAGTATTCCATCTTCTCCCGAAGATTCTCAATATCTGCATAGACTTCCAGGCAATCATCCACATTCTCTTCTGTGTCACAGTCCAGACATTCATGCAGCAGGGAAAATCCAAGCATAATGCGCTCTGTCAGGGAAAATTCATGGTATATACTTTCTCCCTGGATCATACAGATCAGGGTGTTCCGTACTCTGTATTCCATCGGAAAATGAATTCCATCTTCACATTCACCCTTTACTTCAAGTCCCAGACTGCCTTCCAGCCCATCAAGCATCTCCATGACAGCAGGACAGGCAGAAGATAATGAATATTCTTCAATCAGCACCTTCTCTTCGTCTGCATCGTTCAGTTCCGTGATCTGATTCTTCTTCCTTGGAAAAAGGGCACAGGTATCACACAGATACCCGTCCCCATGTCTTTTGACTACTTCGCATAATCCCTGACTGTCCAGTAACAGACAGGCATCTGCTTCGTTTGTCTTCATTTCCCGCGGTACATCCTCACCGCGTGAAACCGTATATTCCATTAAATACGCAGTATTCTGATCTTTCTGCCATTTATCACAGGTATTCTGATCCACCTTGATAGACCATCCCTGACAGCAAGTCATAGGACATCTGTCAGCAATACATCGAAAATCATCATAACTCTGCGTTTTGATCGTGACCATAATTTACATTCTCTCCGGTGCTGAGAATCCAAGAAGATCAATACATGTCTCCAGAATATCTCTGGTCAGTACGAGCAGGCTGATGTAACCGGCCTTCTTCACCTCATCCTCTTCTGTCAGGATCTTGGTTTCATGGTAGAAACGGTTAAATGCATTCGCCAGATCATAAATATATGCACAGATCTTATGTGGTGCTAATTCTTCATAGGCATTCTCTATGCTTGCATTGTACTTGGCAATCTCCATCATCAATGCTTTCTCACTGTCATTTACCGGAGTCTGGAATGCATTCTCATCGATAACAGCACCCGTTTCCTTATATTTAGCCAGAATGGACTTGATACGCACGATCGTATACAGAATGTAAGGGCCTGTATCTCCTTCAAAAGAAGTAAATCTATCCATATCAAAGATATAATCCTTACTTGCCTGATTGGACAAATCGCCATACTTTAATGCAGCAAGTGCTACGATTCTTGCTGTTTCTTTGGCTTCTGCTTCCTCTACTTCACGGTTATCGGTAATCTTGCGCAGCATTTCATCATTGATCTCCTGGATCAAAGTCTCCAGACGCATAACTCCACCGTCACGGGTCTTAAATGGCTTGCCATCCTTACCATTCATGGTACCAAAACCGATATGAACCAGCTTTGTCTCCGGTTTCACCAGCTTCGTCTTACGTGCACAGCGGAATACCTGCTCGAAGTACAGTTCCTGACGTTTATCTGTCAGATAAATAAGTTCGTCAGGGTGATTCTGCTCCATACGCATCATAATAGTAGCCAGATCTGTTGTATTGTACAGGGAAGCTCCATCTGATTTTAAGATCATACATGGAGGTACTTCCTTGGTATCTGTCTCTTCCTTGACATCTACGACCAGAGCGCCATCACTGACATATGCATAGCCCTCTTTCTTCATATAATCTACCATACCAGGGATCAGATCATGTACAGTAGATTCACCATTCCACAGGTCGAATTCTACATTTAACTTCTCATAGTTTCTCTTCAGATCTGTTACAGATACGTTGATAATATGATCCCACAATGCGCGGTATCCTCTCACGCCACTCTGTAATTTATAAGTACATGCCATAGAATCCTCTTTGTACTGAGGATCTTCTTTGGAACGTTTACTTGCAAACGGATATATCTCCTCCAGCTCTGCAATGGTAAATGGAGGCTCTGTCGGATATTCTCCTGTATAACTCTCGTCAAAATATACCAGATCCGGTTTACGGATATGAAGTTCGTTCATGATCAGACCCATTGGCTGTCCCCAGTCACCCAGATGAATATCACCTATGATATGATGTCCCATATATCTGACGATACGCTTGATACTCTCGCCAATTACACCTGAACGCAGATGCCCTACATGGAGGGGCTTCGCTACATTAGGTCCGCCATAATCGATCACCATCTCCAGAGGCGTCTGTGCCTCTTCCAGACCAAATTTGTCAAATGTACGCATCTCTTTTACATAATTGCCTATAAATTCTCTGCTCAAAGTAAAATTCAAAAAGCCGGGTGCTACTGCATCCACCTTCTCAAATACCTGGCTGTCTGCCAGCTTCGCTGCCACATCATTTGCGATCATAATAGGAGCTTTCTTATATTTCTTGGCACCTGCCATGGCACCATTACACTGATATTCACATAGATCAGGCCTGTTAGAGATAGATACTTTACCAAGTTCTTTCTCATAGCCTGCTGCTTCAAAAGCCTGCATCACTTCTTCAGAAATTAAATCCAGAATCTTTTTCATTTCTTATCTTTATCCTTTCTTCCACTTACGAACACCATTCAAAATCATGTATAAATATACTTTCTATTGAATAGTTACCTTTTCTTATCATATATGCTTTTGAATCAGTGTGCAATAGATTTTTCAAGTTCTTTCCTTCTTCCGGCTCTCGCGTTCCATTTTGGAATAGATACAGCCACAATAATCCTGTCTGTAAAGTTCATACTCCGCTGATAATTCTATAGAACGTTTATATCCATTCTTTTTCTTGAAATCTGATACAAGCCATGGTATATGGTATTCACTGGATAATCTTTCTCCGATTTCATTAAGTTTCGCTGCATTTTTAAGCGGACTGATCGTCAGCGTAGTCGTAAAATAATCTGCTCTCATGTCTGCTGCAAGCTGTGCAGTCTTTCTAAGGCGCAGTTCATAACAGGCAAAACAACGTTCTCCACCTTCATGGCACTTTTCAAGACCCTTTGCAATTGCAAAAAAAGCGTCCGTATCATAATCCCCCTCTATCACTTCTATGGGATAGAAAATATTCTGTGCATTGTATGCCTCTATCAGTCTCTTCTGTTCTGCCACACGCTTACGGTACTCCTCTTCCATGGAAATATTGGGATTATAATAGAATACTGTAATTTTAAAATACTGTCTCAGATATTCCAGACAATAACTGCTGCATGGCGCACAACAGCTATGAAGCAAAAGAGTTGGCACCTCACCTTTCTGTGTCAGCCGCTCTATGATCTTATCCAGTTCCTTCTGATAATTACGTACCTGATTCATATGATACTATTCCTCTTTTTCATTCATTTGGATACATATTTATTTACCATTTCTGCCAGCAGACTGATATCAATTGGCTTAGACAGATGAACTGTCATACCTGCATTCATGGATTTCTGCACATCTTCTGAAAATGCATTTGCAGTCAACGCAACAATAGGTATCTGCCCCGCCCTTGGATGACTACTGCTTCGGATTGCCCTTGCAGCTTCATATCCATTCATGACAGGCATACGTATATCCATTAATATCATATCATATTCTTCCGGTTCAGAGTGTTCAAATTTCTCAACAACCTGTTTTCCATCTGTATAGATATCACACTCTGCCCCCTCCCTGCGCAACAGATCACCTAATATTTCATAATTTAATTCATTATCCTCCGCACAAAGGAACCTGATTCCCTGTAATCTCCTGTTCTTTCCGGTATTTCCCTTTTTATTGGTACTTTGTGCCTTTTTATTCGCAATTCTAAAGTCTAGTATGACTTCAAAACAGCTTCCGCATCCTTGTGTGCTTTTTACATCTATACTGCCGCCCATCATATCCACCAGGTTCTTAACGATCGTCATCCCCAGTCCTGTTCCCTGTACAGCGTCGGTTTCCAACCTGTCTTCACGGCTGAAGGATTCATAAATTCTGCTTAAATATTCCTGACTCATACCAATTCCATTATCTTTTACCTGAAAACATAATTTGGCATATGACTGCGAAGACTGTCCTAATTCCCATACGTCCAGACTGACACATCCACCTTCAGGTGTATACTTGATCGCATTAGACAAAAGATTATTTAAAATCTGCAATATTCCGCCCTTGTCCCCCAAAATCCATTCATGCTGTAATTCCTGTGCATTGACTCTGAAAGTATGTCCCTTGGCATCTGCCTGTGTGCGAAAACTCAGCTCTGTCTGATCCAGAAGTTCCGTAATACTGAACACGGTCACATTCATATCAGCTTTACCACTTTCGATTTTGCTCATATCCAACACGTTATTGATAATTTCCAGAAGCTGCTGACCGGCTATTTTTATCTTTTGTGTATAATCCATGACCTTTTGAGGCGAATTTACATTAAATTCCAGTAAAGAAGCCAGTCCGATAATCGCATTCATAGGTGTTCTGATATCATGGGACATATTAGCCAGAAAAGTGCTTTTGGCGTGATTGGCACTTTCTGCAGTCCTGAACGCAGTTCTGGCAGCACAGACCGCATCGGACAAGTCTGCATTCTTATGATCCAATTTCTCATTAATATGGGCAAGTTTGTCATTATTTCTTCTCTCTGCTTCCAATACTGTCCTGTGCTGTAATCCCACTGCATAAAAAATAACCAATGCACTCGACATTACCACTACCCCGGCAAACATCAGCACAATCCTCACTGTAGAATTGACCAGCTTCACCGTATTGATCGCAACATACGAAGACGGTACCATAAACAGCAGTGTCCAGTCAGAGTTTTTCATCTGATATAGTACATAATAATATTCAACGTCACCAAAAACAGCATTGGAATATGCAACACCATCCTCCTCAAGCCTTTTTTTAGTCTGTTCAAAGGAACTTCCGTGTAAATATTCCATATTCCCCAATACTGTGTAAGTATTGTATCCTTTTAGCAGTTCTCTTGACTGACTGTTAAAAAGTTTCACACCATTCTGGTCAATTACATATACTGTATTATTTCCATCATATGCAGAACATTCAAAATAGGGATTGAACTCCTCCATATCCTGCACAATCCCATAATATTCCAATATAATGTTGCCCTTTTCATCTGGTATGACCACGTTTTCGTTCAATCTGTTTAAGAATACGATTAAAGTCTTATTCGTAGTCATCGTATTAGAAACGAAACTGATCTTTTTCGGATCATTCAATAGATAATCCATTGGTCTGAATGACCCCATCAGCCCGGACTGTGTATAATAGCGTCCCAGACTGTCCACCGCCATAAGCTTAAGATTTTTATTCTTCAGTTCTGCCAGTTTCGTCTGCTTCTGCATGAACTGTAACAACTGTTCTTCACTTTGTACAACTGCTTCTTCTAAATGGTTGCTCTGTGCTGCCACCGTTTCCCATCTGTTCGCAACCACATCTTCCAGGCAGATAAATAACTGGGTTGTGACCTCCTGCATCTGACTAAGCCGTTCTTCATACAGGATCTGGTCATTATATCTACTATATTGTTGCAGGAAAATATACACACATACAGATACAAAAACCAGGAATAAAGTCAGGATTCCCGCCGTATGTATCTGTCTTTTTTCCTCTATCGACATATTTTTTATCAGATCATTCATTTGCTATTCCTGCTCCCATACAATATCTTTTGTAGAAAAAGTATCATACTGGCTGAAAAAATCCTGCGCTGCCGTCAACCCTAAAATTCCTGTATCTGTAAGTTTTCCTTCCTGAGCAATCTCCTCAGTTACTCCGCAGACAGCAACCGTGTAAGTAACTGTATCTTGTATTTCAAATCCCTGTGGAGTCACCAGTTCATATGGGAATGTATTGCCATCGCCGTTCCGGTCATAGCCATCCTGCGCCAATTCCCTGATTCGTTGTCCGGTGAGCGTTACCGTCAGAATATTACCTCTCCAGCCTGTTGGAAGAATTGATGTGATCTCCTGATCAGTAAGCGGCAATGCAAATAAATCACCACTTACTCCTTCAAAATTCAGGTCTTCATCATCTGATAATTCATACCATTTATTCTTGGAAATCAGAGCCATATCTGCGCCACTTGCTCTGGCAAAACAGATGCCTACTGCTCTGGCGCAGGCATCTGTATCCAGCTTCTCTGTAATTATCGTATATCCCGCTGAGGTATTATCACTAAGCAAATGTTGATTATCATCGAATACATGTACTATGTCATCCAGAGTTGCCTCATTCTGTATATAATCTATCACTTCATTTCCTACTGGTACAATTATGTTTTCCCAGCCTGAATAAATAAAAGGTGCCGTTTCCCCTTCATTAAGCTGGTCTTCAATCCGTGCATAATATCCCTTACTGTTTACTTCATAATCTTTAAGAGAAAGCAGTGATGTATTGGCATAAGCACTGTTAAGTGCCTGCATTCCATCTACTGTAGACAGGACTTCCATGACATGGATCGCATCCTGCAGTTTCTGCTCATTTCCCGCATCTTCCAGATGCTTATTGAGTCCCATGTACCTTGAAACCTGCAAAATGAATGCATTCTGTGTTCCGTCCGCCGACAGATATGGCATCAGTCCAAATTCATCTGTTGTTTCTTCTGTAGAGAAAGCATTGGCATTTCCTAACATAAAGAGCGTATCCCCTTGTGCCATCATAAGTCTGATTTCTTCGCTGCTCAGAGAATTTCCTTCATTATTCAACATTCCTACAGCCTTCCATTGCTCAAGGTCTGAAAGTGCCTCCAACACTTCCGGCGAATCTGCCATTCTTGTATTGCCCTCCAGAAAATCCTTCTGCCACTTACGTCCATCCGGAGTATTAAAATAACTGGTATCCAGAATATTACACAAATATTGAAAACCATAACCGGGCAATTGAAGCTGTGCCAGCGCCAACCTGTAACCTGCAGCCTCTACTTCAGGTGCTAATTTCTCCAGTTCCCGGAAAGATGACGGCAATTCCCATCCATTTTGTTCCAAAAGAGTCTTATTATATGTAATGCCAATACAGTCATAATAGGTGGGTAACATGTAAATAGCCCCATGATCTGTTACTTCCCGCAGTCTTGCCTGCGCATAATGATCCGTAAATCCATAACCTGACATATCAATAAGTTTATCACTCACTTCATCACGCTCCGGTACGTAATAGGTTGCACAATAAATATCCGGCATATCTCCGACCCGCAACTGTGCCCTTACATAAGCCGTATAATTTTTACCACTATAGGGAATTACCTCAAGATTGATTTCAGGATATATTTTATGTACTTCATTAATGAAAGCACTCATATTTCTGAATGGGGACATGATAGTAATTGCTTCATGTGTATCGTCTGTCGTATGTTCTCTCTGTACACACACAAGCATTAATACCACAATCGCAATTACTATGATAAGACTGATTATTCGACTCTTTTTCGTATAGACTCCTCCTCATATCTAAGCACATGCTTATATTACATAAGTTTATTATATTGAGTCTGTCGATTCTTGTCAATTATTATGTTAACTTCTTATAAAATATCGTTTATAATTCTCTCTCCATGCAAATAAATTCTTTTTCGAAAAGACTACATTCTCCTACTTTCTGAAAACCTAATGCTGTATAGCAGGCAATTGCCCCTGTATGACCTTTTCTCACCAGAATATGAACACCCTTTTTACCCTGTTTTTTTAGAACGTCAAAGGCATATCTCATCATTTCTTTGGCGATTCCCCGATTCTGCATGTCTTCTCTCACACATAATCTTGCCAGTTCACCTGCCGGCGCTATATTATCATTCCACACAGAAAGGCTATCCACCTCTTTGTCCTCATCAATTGAAATGGCAGCTACGATTTCTTCCTTACTGTTTTTCATAATAAACAGGGCATCTCTTGAAAGATCGAACTCTATAGTTTCCTCATTTGGATAATATTCGTTCCAGTCTGCCGGTCCGTACAGTCTCGACCTGTACAGATTCAGTATCTCTTCTTTGTCTGCCCCAGCGGCTCTCTGAATTGTATACATTCTATATATCTCTCCTGTTAATTGTTTCCTAGTACACCTTAATAAATTTCAGCTTCTGTCCACAGAATCTGGCGATGAATCCAACCAGCAGGGCTGCTATAATAGTACCTTCTCTGACACCGGTATCTGCAGAACATTTTCAAGCTTAAAATTCTTTCGCAGTATCAGTATCTGAAGCAAAATAAGCAAAACACTGAAAAAAATCGTAAAATTACCTAAAGTAAACGCAAAGTTCAAACTCAGAACATAGGGAATAGATGAAATAGGTGATGTACCCAGACTCGCCTTAGTGATCAGACTATCTACCAATAATCTTCCCCATCCATCAGGCAGACTATCCGCAAACACTCCGAAAATGCCATCAAAGGGATCTATTTTCGGCATAAACACTTTTTTCTCCAACGGCAATGAAAAAGGGCTGATCGAAAAGCCATCTGCAATCCAGTCATTATCATATTCAAATAACGCCAAACGATTCTGGTATAAAGCCATTGTACCTACGCGGACATCATGATAATAAACCTCCAGTTTATTTATCCTGTTCATTGATTACCTCCTCTATTGACTGAAATGGCACTGAATCAAATAGAGTTTCCAACTCTTCCTCCACTTCAAGAGCTATTGCAAGTTTTGTCAAAGATTGAAGTGAAATTTCACCAATTTGCTCAAATCTTTTGATTGAACCCAGACTTACTCCTGATTTTGCAGCCAAACTTTATCAATAAAGGCTAAAATATTAGTTTTTCTGAGTTTTCCAGTAATCCGGTGTGACGTCACGCCCCATATCTTTGAGAAGCTGTCTGTCACTTCTGATCGTGGCACAGGCTACGGTTGTGAGCATGTTACCGGTAATTGTTGCGGATACACCTGACTTAAATGCAAGCTCTCCATCATTGGTCAGCAATGCGCGTCCTGCTCCCAGTCGTATATCTGCCTTGGGGTTAATATATCTGAAAAAGGCAACTGTACGCAGAATCTCCGGCTCAGTCAGTCTCTCCAGCCCCTCTAATGGTGTACCGGGAATCGGCATCAGGGCATTGATGGGAATAGAATCCACCCCAACTTCCGCCAGACTGACTGCCATATCCAGTCTGTCCTCCCAAGTCTCGCCCATTCCTATAATTCCTCCTGAACAGGCGTACATGCCTTCTGCCTTGACTTTTTTCAGAGTTTCTATCTTCATATCATAAGTATGTGTCGTGCATATATTAGGGAAATTGCGTCTGGAAGTCTCTATATTATGATGATAGCTTGATACACCTGCCTCATGCAGTCTGTGAAGCTGCTCAGCGCTTAAAAAGCCCATAGATGCACACAGATCTATCTTACATTCCTTTTTCATTGTCTCGTAAGCATGTATTGCCTTGTCAAATTCTTCTCCGGTAAGTGCCTTTCCGGCTGTTACGATAGAGAAGCGGTCTACGCCTTCGCTCTCGTTCATTTTACATGCCTCTACAATCTTCTCTTCCGGCAAAAAGTCATAGACTTCACAATCTGTATGATTATGTGCTGACTGTGCACAATACTTACAGTCCTCCGGACATTTGCCGCTTCGTCCGTTTATGATCGAGCACAAATCCACCTTATCTCCGACAAATTTCTCTCTTATCATGTCAGCACCTTTACAAAGCTCATCCAGATCACATGTTAAAAAAAATGACAGATCGTCATCCCTTGTGATTCTTCTTCCATCCATAATTTCCTGTGCCAGTGTGATTGCATCCATGTTCATCTCTCCTGTATATTTAATTTATTTGATTGTCAACTTGTAGTTGTCTCTACGGTTAACAATGATAAATTAAAAGGAAGACTTAGTCAAGACTTTTCACCTTTACAAACATTGATTAAGATTTCACCGGTTTTAATTTAGCGGCACTGCATACAGATACGAAATTCCCCCTTCATCCCGCAATTGCAGCATTTTCTCTTTCTGGCAAACCATAGAAAATCCATAAATACGCAATCCATCCTCCCTGACACTCTTGATCATTGTATCATACGGAAGTTCCTCATTACCATTTAAAACTTTCACGATCTCCGAATGATCGCGCAGGTAACTTAACAGACTGATAAAATGTGTCTGCATTTTCTCCTCATCTTCTGCCATATCCCACCTGGCAGTATTGCTGTTATCAAGTTGACAAAGATAAGGATATGTCTCTCTGTCCCAATCAAGACAACTTCCACTTGGATTGATCAACATACCAAGGTGTCCCGAATTGCACATATAACCTTCTTCATCCGATGTATAAACCGCGCACCACAGGTTCGAATCCAGCTCTTTGTCCTTTGCCCAATTATAAAAATCGGTATAACTGATCAGTTCATTCAGTGAACCGTATGCGATATAATATGCCTTGTCATCCAGTTCATCAATTGATGCATATGCTTCTTTGGCACTTCCTGCCGGTCCCCAGAATTCTCTGGTTTCTTCATCATAAAAACGTATTCTTGTGTACTTTTCCACTTCTTTTGGTATAACAAATGTATTCCCGTAAAGTGTTTTGAACACATCTGTATTATAAAGCGTCAGTTTTCCACGTTTTAACTTTCCATTCACTGTGATAAATCTCCCATCGTAGGAAAATCCCTGCGGAATAGAGATGCTGTAAGTTCCATAGCCTTCCGATACAGCGTTTACCGTTCCCCGGTAACTGCCCGGCCAGAACATTTCCGAGTACACTGCAAGGTCAAGACTCATCCGGTTTGTCGTAATAGCCCCTGTTTCCTCATTTCTTCCCATAACCTGATTGGGGTTGTAATAAAATGCCGATATAACCTGTGGTAATACAAAAATCACACAGAGCACGATAGCAAGTACGCCTGCTCCGATGACCGCACCCATTTTCAAAAAAGTTCTCCTGATGGTTTTCTGTATCATTTTTACAAAGCGCTGTTCTTCTTCCTCTCCTGCATCGTTCTCCTGCGTCATGGAATCTGCTGCCTCTTCCTCATGCAATGCTTCCAGTCCCGGAATTTCCTCTCTCTCATAGAGGTACTCACTGATGGCTTCCTGCTTCTCAACCGACTGCTCCACCTCCCGTTTCTGTATCTCGTCCAATTTTCCTTCCTGATATAGTTTTAACAATTCACGATAGGTCATAGTTGTTCTCCTCCATATAAATCCGAAGTTCACGCTTTGCCCGATACGATAATACCCTCACATTTTCCGGCGTCATTTTCAGAATCACAGCAATCTCTTTCTGTGATAATCCTCCAAAATACTGCATGATCAGAATCTCTCTTTTGCGTTGCTCCAATCTGTTCATTGCAAGATAAAGAATTTTGTTTCTCTCACCTTTTAAAATTTCTTCCAGAGCCTCCTGCGTTCCTGTATCCTGTATTTGTTCCGCTTCTTCAAGTGGCACCTTCTCTTTCTCCCTGTGATAATAATTGAAAAAGAGATTGCGTGCTACCAGATAAAGCCATGCCCGCATATTTGTATGATCATCCGGCAGTGAAAGCAGTGCTTTCAAAAAAGTTTCCTGCAAAAGATCTTCTGCAAGACTTTCCTTTTTACACAAAGAGTAGAGGTAAAGATATATTTCATTACGGTATTTCTGATAGAGCTGTTTTAATATATCTTTTTTCATAAGTCCTCCTCTCCCGTATGTAAAAATGTGAACTGTTCAATTATCCTGTTTCACCTATATAACAATTCAGGTCAAAAAATGTTACACAAAATTTCTTCTATTATATAAAAATAAATAAAAAAATGGAGACAACTGTCCCCATTTTTACAGAAAAGAAATTAAAACTTCACTACTTCCGGTTCATGTGTAAATGATGAAAATGTAGCTGTAGCATTCTTAAAATAAAATACCTCTGTGTTGCCATCATCTGCTGAATACATCTTCTGCAATGATGGGTAAGCATCAAGCATAGACTGTCTTGCTTCTCTTCTATCGTCCTCTACAAGTTCTCCAGCTACACGAAGCCACTCCCCATTCTTAAATGCACAGATTTCCACTTTTGGATTTGCGTGAATCTGTTTGGAAACATCCTTTACCTTACCGGTCTGAATATAAAGTCTGCCTTCAAAAATGTGAGCAGTTCCAAAAGGTCTTACTCTCGGCTGGTCGCCTTCTACTGTTGCCAAATAATAGGTTTCTGCTTCTTTTAAAAATTTTTCTACTCTTTCCATGATTTTATCCTTCCTTTATCAACATGTAAAAATCTGATACTATATTATACCATAAATAAAAACATCAGGGTCAACTAAAGCTTTGTGATTTGTAATGTATCTCTTCCTACTTTACATGGCAAAAACACTATCTTTACACCGGCTGCTCTGGCTTCTTCCAATGCTTCACCAAACTCTGGCTGCATACTGATATAAGGGCGTACCTCACTGACTCCTTCCATCTGAATCACAAAGGCAATCATACATTCATAGCCCAATGTTCTGGCCCTGGTAAGTTCTCTTAAGTGTTTCACCCCCCGCTCAGTCGGTGCGTCCGGGAAATATCCTATTCCATCAATCTCCAAAGTACAGCCTTTTACTTCCATAAGATATTTCTGCTGATCTTTTTCCATATAAAAATCAATCCTTGAATCTCCATAGACGTATTCCGGCTTCACTATCGTATAGTCCTGCGTTTCCAACCACTCCTGTACAACCTTGTTTGGAGCCTGACTATCTATATTGACCCAGCCAAGGTTCTCCTTGTATACAGCGACCAGATCATACTTTGTCTTGCGATTGGGATTATCTGATACCTCCAGTCTGACATTGGCATCCGGAAGAAGAAGTTCTCTGCACCTCCCGGTATTCTTCACATGCACCGTTTCCTCTACTCCATTGATCAACACATGCGCAATAAATCGATTGGGTCTGTTTATAAATCTTCCTTCTATGATTTCTCTATATTTCATGCCTTTCCCTCCGGAAACATTTATTTTGCCACTTCATTCCACACCTGACTCATCTGCATGGCAATTACAATTTTTTGTTAATTTCAGACATTTCTACAGACTGTTTTTTATCTCTGCTATCCACTCATTTATTTTATCTTCCGGGGTCTTCAGCACCGGACCGCCTTGGGAATCAAATTTAATTTCCATCGGCTTTATGATCTCTGCTCCTTTACATTCCTTAATCATATCATTGATCACATGTCCAGGCCATCCGCCGTTTGTCATAAATGGTATTACCTTTTTCCCTGACCAGTCATTATTGCTTAAAAATGTCAGTACCGCCATCGATCAGGAAGGTTGATCCTGTGATAAACGCACCCTTGTCACTCATCAGAAGTTCCGCCACATTTGCTACTTCATCAGCGGTTCCAGGTCTTCCTGCAGGGCATTTTGCAAACATATTCTTATAAAAATCACCACGCGGTCCATTAAACTCATCGACTGCAAGTGGAGTCACAATAATTCCAGGTGCAATATCATTCAATCTTGCGCCACGCTTACCCCATTCTACTGACTGCGCCATGACACGCTTCTCATTGCAGCGTTTTGCCATCTGATATGCATAAAGTGTATCTTTGATGTTTTCCGGCTGCAAAATTACAAGATTTAACAACTCTTCGGTCGGTGTTGTTGCAAGTGCTTCATCCTCTTCTGCTGTAAGCTGTGGCATTCTCCATCCGGACTGACTGGAAATGGTAACTCCACAGCCACCTTCTGCGATCACCTTTCCAACTTCTTCCAGTAAAACAGCAGAGCCTTATCATCACCGGTGATATAGGACAAATGCTCAGAGAAACCAGGCGTATCGCTGCCAATGATAAAAAAGCATTACGAATTGGGTATTATAAGGGATACAATGGAAATGAATTGTCAGAAGCTATTTCTTTGTTTTCAGAAAAATATCCGACCATTGATGTGCAAATTACAGTCGGAAGTCATGAAGAATTATACCATGCTATGGAAAACGGCACGATCGATCTAGCTTTAAATGATCAGCGACGTGCTTTCTCAGATGCATACAACAATGTAATTCTGGCTTCGCTGACATGGTAATATAAAAGTCAGGCAGAATAATACAGAACTGCCATAATTACATACACCAGAATTGACACAATACAGTACATGGAATTTGTGGTAGATACATAGGCACTGCGTTCTTCCTTTTTCAGGAATGTCTGCATACTGAAGGTTGCAGGTGCCGACATATAAGTAATGATTGCAAGGTCCAGCAACATTCTATTACCAATAAACAGATGTACTGCAAAAAGAACCACAATCAGGATGATTGCAGTTACAGAAGTAGTTAATATTTCTTCCGTTGATCCGCCTCCAGATTCTTTTTATATACAATAACATGAATATTGCAATCATAAAAAGTTTTTGTTTACCTAATATTTGAGTTTTGTTTCAGAATTGTTAATTCGTTATTTTTTCTTCATAACAATGATTTTGTTTGAAATATTTCTGACCGCCGGGATTTTGCCAATCAAATGATAGATCGGCATCATTTTTTTCATGCCTTCTACCAGACTAACCTCTGTTATATAGGTAAAAGCCGGAAGAAGCTTTGAAAGTTCTCTTCCATTTCTGACTCCCCATGTGAATTTGGCATTGCTTCCCTCTATTGATTTTTCTTTTATATGGCTCACTACAAAAGGCGACATCGTTTCGATCAGCACTGTAGCATTCTGAAAAGCTGACTCAATAATACTGAATATCTGTCTGATGTCCGGTTCACTTAAATACATGGATAACCCTTCAATTACGACTAACACATTCTCCCCATTGTATGTCATTTCATCTGTATAAGATGCGTCCATTGCTGATTTTGCAATCTGAAAAATTGGTCCATTTTCCTTCAGAAACTGACTCCTTATCTGCATTGTTTCCGGCAGATCAATATTGTACCAACGCAAATATTTTCCCTGCATCCGGTAACATCTGGTGTCCATTCCACATGCGATATTTACCACGATTGTATTGGGATTTTCCTGCAAATACTGCTCTACCATATGATCCAGCACGATTGTCCTTGCAATGACACCATATGACATTGCCTTATCCTGATCTGCTTTGGAGAAATCATAATCCAGCTTTGATACAATCTCCATTGCCATATCATCCTTGATTTTTGCATCCTTTTTCCCTGATTCCTTTGCCCTTGCATACAGAGTCTGAATCATAGTCTCCGGTACACCTGTTACATTTACTTTTTCTTTCATTCTGATAACCCTGCCTTTCTGTAACCTGAAAAATTTATTTTCACATTTTTCTTGACATAACGTTTGTTATAAATTGTTATGTTATTAAAAAAGCTCCATAGCTATCTGCTATGAAGCTCCTTTAAATTCTTTATTAATTTCTCTGTTCCGCCCTCTGCATAAATTCCTGTCTGCTCCACTAAATACATACTGTATTCCATATCATAATCCTCTTTCACAATCTCAAGGCAACTGTCCAGACGCTGCTTTGCCAGTATTCTGATCAAGCCTTCATCCGGCGCTGTTCCCAATCGATTCTGGTAATACATGTAAAATGACTGCTCCATCATTTGTTCAATTTTCACATGAAACTGTTCATAACAGCTTCCCTGTGCCTTTTCCATGATAACAATGGTTTCTTTTCTATGCTTCAGGATAAACTGCATGAGACTTGTTTCTAAGCCTACAGCTTCGGATGGATTTTGCAGTTCTATTTCCATGTATTTCGTCAGCATTTTCTCATAACTTGCCACAAGTGGGGCAAGAATCGCCTGAAACAGCGCTTCCTTGCTCTCAAACGAGAAATACATAGCTCCCGTAGTAACACCTGCACGATTACAAATTGTTCTGAGACTTGCTTTTACATATCCTTTATCATAGAATTCATCCAAAGCTGCATGCTTTATTTTTTCGATAGTTTCTTCTTTGCCCTTCGTCATAACACTTGTTATGTTAGTCTATTCTAACCTTTTTGTCAACTGTATACCTGCTACTTTATCAAATCTCTCCAACCAGATATTCCTGTCTGCCATCTCTCAAGAATACGGGCAATGTGTCAATAGGCGCATCACAGTACAGCTTCTGACCTCCGGCATAGGATTTACCGTCTCTGGCACTGATCCACTGCGCACCCTCCGGCAGATAGACTTCCCTGCCTTTTGCTCCTTCATGGCATACAGGGGCTACCAGAATATCGGCTCCATACAGGTACTCATCTGTAACATCCCAACATGCCTTGTCCTGTGGAAATTCATAGAAAAGGGCACGAATAACCGGGCTGCCATTCTCATGGGCTTCTTTCATAAGCTCTCTGGTGTAGTCACGCATCTTTTCCCTGATAAAAATGAACTTCTTCATGATCTCATAGTTCTCTTCACCATAGCTCCATATCTCATTGTCTGCACCAGTCCATTCTCTGACTTCTCCTGCCTTGTTGATGATCTGCTGCCCCGGCTGTCTGCATCCATGAATTCTCATAACAGGACAGAACGTTCCGAACTGGAACCATCTGATCAGCAATTCCTTAAACTCTGGCTTATCTACCCAGCCGCCGTGGAACCCACCAATATCCGTGGTCCACCAGGGAATACCTGACAATCCAATATGGATTCCCGCACAAATCTGCTTACGGAAATCCTCATAGTTCGACATAATATCTCCTGACCATACAAGTGCTCCATACTTCTGGCTTCCTGCCCAGGCACAGCGAATCAGGTTCACGATGTCCTTTTGTCCATTGGACTGCTGTCCTTCATAGAAAAGTCTCGCATACTCCCTTGGATAAATGTTTCCCACTTTTTCTACAGGGCCTGCATAATAGCGATACGTCTGATACTCATAAGTGCCAAACTCCGGCTCTGCCTCATCCAGCCAGAAGGTGTTGATTCCAAGGTCAGCATAATTCTTCTTGCATTTATCCCAGACATACTCTCTTGTCCTTGGGTTTGTCGCATCCATAAAGACATTATTGCCATGGAATACCATCTGCACATCAATACCTGAATTGCTCTTCACCAGCAGTCCCTGCTGCTTCATCTCCTCATAATTCTCACTGCGCCAGTCAATCTGCGGCCAGATAGATACCATTGTCTCTATTCCCATCTCATGAAGCTTTGCTACCATTTCACCGGGATTGGGGAAATATTCTTCATCAAAACGATAATCGCCACATCTTGGCCAGTGATAATAGTCAATGACGATCACATCAACTGGAATGTTTCTCTTCTTATACTCACTTGCGATATCAAGCACCTGCTGCTCATTATAATAACGAAGCTTGCACTGCCAGAAGCCAAGACCATATTCAGGCATCATAGGCACCTTGCCGGTAACTTCTGCATAATTCTTCTCGATATCACCTGGGCGCTCCCCTGCTGTGATCCAGTAATCCAGCTGGTCAGTAGACCACGCTTCCCATTCTGTTGTATTTGTACCGAAATGCACTTCGCCTACTGCCGGATTGTTCCACAGAAATCCGTAGCCCAGACTGGACACATAGAAAGGAACGCTCGCCTGGGAATTACGGTGTGCCAGTTCCAGATTACAGCCCTTTAGATTCATTCTCTCCTGCTGGTACTGCCCCATTCCATACAGCTTCTCCTTGTCATTGGACTGGAATGAAGCCTTCAGGTAGAAGCTGCCGCCTGCCAAGGACCTGAAATATCTCGCTTTCAGGCACAATGCACCACCGTTTGGAATCTCCTGCAAAAGCACTTCACCTTTTTCATTATAAAAGGTAATCTGAAGCGCATCGCCCCAGCCCTGTCTGTACAAAACTGCCCTGATCCTGCCATTGGTAATCTCAGCGCTGTCCTCTCCCTGAATGGAAATCACAGCATCATGAACTGCCACTTCTTCTGTCAGGGCGCTGCACTCCTCACTGATCTCACCAAGCACTCTGCTGCGGACACGCAGGCTGTCCTGTCCCCATGCCTCGACCTGCACAGTCTCTCCATTGTAGCGAAAGATCAGCTTACCATCACGTTCTTCAAAATACTGCATTTTGAATCCTCCTTTTACGCTTTTCTTATAAATATCATAGCAGTCGGAGGGAGGATTTTCAAATGTATCTTGCAAAAGACTTCTGAAATTTCTATTTGAACATTTTATTTCCTGTAAAATAAATTTGAATAGCTATCTTCCATATTTATATCCAAAAGCAAAAATAGCTGCCATTATGACAGCTATTTTTTATAAAATCTAATTTGCAATCAATGATTTTTCTTGAATCTGTTTAATTTCTTCAAGTGATAATTTCGAGATATCAGAAATCAATTCTAAAGATAAATTCTTTTTCAGCATTTCAAGAACCATATTTTCCTTTTCTTCAGCACGTCCTTCATCACGAATCGAAGCACCTAATCCACACATAGCATTGACTCCTTTCATAATTGTTTCATTTTTTCTTATATCAACATATTTGCACATTTGTTCAATATTACTTGAAAATACACCATTCAAATAATCCAGAACTTCTACATTTGAATCTTCTTTTCCTCTTCTAATGATAACCACAGATAACAAATCAAAATGGATGCTGGAATAGTTCCTTTGCCTCTGCATCATATTTTGCTTCTTTTGCTTTTGTTGCATTGATAGCAATTTCACTTTGAGTTGACATTGTTCACTTTCCTATGCACTTTGTATATGTTTTTATATTTCATACTCTGTTATATATTTCATTATATGTAATATATATTTATATTAAAATATTGTCAAGGAGCAAAATTTGATATGTAAAATAAAACATGATATAATGAGCGCAAGAGAGTCAACATGCTTGCATGATTGACGAACAGCGAATGACGGTCATGAACGAAGTTCATGATCTAATATAGGTATTCTGTCAGGAGGTCATATGAAAATCACAGAACGCAATCATAATGAATCAGCAAAAGACTACGTGGTACGCCAGCTTATCTACAATGTCGTGCACCTTAACCTGATTCCAGGACAAAAGCTGGAAACGCCACAGCTTTGCGAGCTTCTTCATGTAAGCAGCAATCCCATCAGAGAAGCCCAGTTGGAACTGGCACAGATCAATCTGCTGGAAATAAGACCCAAGGTTGGAATCTATGTGACTTATATAGATACCTCTATTGTAAATGAAATACGTGAGCTTAGAAGTGTACTGGAATCTGAGCTTGCCATAAAAGCCTGCGATATTCTGACCAAGGAACAACTGGATAAACTATGGGAAAATGTTGCGATGTGGCAAATGTATATCAAACGTGATGATGAAGAGAAAATATTCAGCCTGGATAAAGAATTTCATTCCATGCTGTATCACTTCTGCAATAATGAATACTGGTACAAGCTTGTCAACAATGTATCTCCGCTGTTTGACAGAACTACAATCCTGAGTTTCCGCTGCAATGAAAAGAATCGGATTCTTCACGATCATGAAGATCTGGTAAAAGCAATAGAACAGAAAAATAAAAAAGAAGCCGCTACTATCTCACGGCTTCATATGACCAGATATACAGAAAATATAGATATGATGAAACAATCATTCCCTGAATATTTCAAATAAAATCATGGCACTATTTTTATCACAATCGTAACAATGCCAAGCAGCATCAGCACAACACCTACGATTTTATTCAATCTGCGTATCTCACATTTGTTTGCAAATTTCGCTGATACAACAGCGCCTAACACGCAACAGCCCATTACCAGAAGCATTGGTCCCGGATGTATCTGTGCTCCCATTGACACATGACTTACTGCCCCCGTCAATGCTACCAGCGACATGATCATCGTACTGGTTCCTACTGCAACTTTCAGATTATATCCAAGTACTAGGGTAAATACTGTAAGCATCAGGATTCCCCCTCCGCTTCCGGTAAATCCACATACCCAGCCAATGCCACATCCAAGTATCATTGCCAGTCCTGTTTTTCTCGTATTCAATGTATTTTCAGTTGTTGCGTCATTTCCACCAGTAACCGGCTTTAACAAAAACTTAATTCCCAGAAATACTGTCGTCAGCATGGAAATATACCCCAATCCATCCGGACTTTTCTGGCTGAATAAATAACCGCAATAGCTGCCAATCACCGTTCCAAAGAATGCAGTGATCGTAACCAGTCCACCACGCTTCAAATCAATGTTTCTGTTCTTATAATAAGTATATGCTGACAGCAGGCTTGCCAGAACATCCGATGCCAGAGCCACTGTTACTGCATCATAACTTGCCCAGCCACCCAGACTGACCAGCATCGGCGTAATCACAACTGCCGCCGATAATCCAGCCAGACCTGTTACAATTCCTGCCCCCAGCCCTGCCATTACATAAATTAAATAAATCATTATCTATATCTCCTTATGCCAATACTGAAAACAGCATTACTACGATTCCAAGCAGCACCAGTATGATTCCTGTCGCGCGATTCAGTGTCTTTGGTGTAGCCTTGTTTGCAAAGACTGCTGCAATCCTCGCCCATATCAGGGTAAAGAGTACACATAATATCAGTACTGTCCAGTCAGGCGCTCCACCTATGGCAAAATGTGATGCCGCGCCGGTAAAGGCTGTAAAAGCCATAATAAATACACTGGTTCCTACTGCCGTCTTTAACTCATATCCCAGCACTGATGTCAGGATCAGAAGCATCATCATGCCTCCGCCAGCTCCAACGAATCCACAGATAAATCCTATGAGAACACCACAAATAACCGACTGGATTGCCCTTTTGCCCGCAGATACACCCTGCATTGCCTCTTTGGTCGTCATAACCGGACGCACAATGAATTTAATACCCAGTAAAAATGTCATAAAGACTGAGAAATTCCCCATCGTTGCCGCGGGAACCAGACTGGACACATAGCTTCCTACAACAGTAAATACCAGCACACTTACCATCATGATCAGCCCATTCTTGACATCCAGATTCTTATTCTTGCCATATGTATAAGCGGATACTGCACTTGCAAGAACATCCGATGACAATGCGATTCCTACTGCCATATAAGGGTCCATCCCCAGAAAAGTGATCAGCATCGGGCTGATGACTGCTGCTGCACTCATCCCTGCAAAACCAGTACCAAGCCCAGCTCCCATTCCTGCAAAAAAAGTAACAAGTATTGTCAACAATATATTCATGTTATTTATCCCCTTTCAGCATCGTATCCAGATTCTGCTCCATGATATGAGTGATTTCCTTTAGCTCATTCTTCTTATTATCATCCATATTAAAAAGCAAATGCTCCATAAAATCCTGCTGTAGACCTCTTCCTTTTTCAATGACAGGCTGTGCCTTGGGTGTACAAAGAAGCTCCGTCTTGCGGCGATCCCCTTCTACTGCCTGCCTTTGCAAATATCCTTCCTGCACCAGCCTGTCTACATTGACTGATACCAGATTGGCTTTGATCTTGCGGATTTCTACGATATCGCTTGCAGTCTTGTAGTTGGGATTATTCGCAAGAAACATCAATATGTCAAAGGCAGTCTGTGGCAGTTTAAGCTCCTGACACAGTGATTTGCAGCTCATATTGTATGCCAGAGACATTTTTCTGGCAAATTCAATACTCATGTTCACAATTATCATCTCTCATTTCGTTCGTTTTTGAATAATTCATTTTTGAACTAATTATATAACATATTTTACTTTTGTCAACCATTCTCATCCTTTCCTTTAAATTTCTGGAAAGATAAAAATTTATATAACAGATATTTTTATGTGCACAATTGTTTTTCTTTACAATTATGATAGAATAATGGCACTGGTTAGTTTTTTCTAACTCGTATCGTTGTTATGGTAAATTCTACAAATGTAAGAAAAAGAGAGGAAAGCTAAAATGCATGCATATTACAAAAAGAACCGTGAGAAGCTTCACAAAATGGTAGGCACATTTATGGAACTGATCAAAGTGGAGCTTGAACAGATAAGTGGCAAACCGTATAACGATCTACTGATGGAAATCTGGGATATCTATGAAAAGGAAATGATGGAGCATTTCCCCTATATAGGAGGGGACGAAGCCAGTGGAACGAAGAATTTAACCGGCGCCTATGTGTTTGTGGCAATGGGCGAAGTGCTAAAGAAAACAGGGCAAGGGATATAAGTGAGCGACTCCACAAAAGCCAAATACCATACAGCCTATTTCTTTTCATCCAGCAGCATAACCCCCTCCGCAGGATTATGGTCGATCGCACCGACAATCCTGTGTGGAATATATGGTTCTTCCAGATAGGAAATATCCTCCGGGCTTAAAGTTACCTCCAGTGCTTTTGCTGCATCTTCCAGATGTGCAGCCTTGGTTGCACCGATAATTGGTGAACTGACACCTTTCGCCCAGTGCCAAGCCAGCGCGATCTGCTGCATTTTTACATTATATTTCAATGAAAGTTCATGTACACGGCGAACAATCTCCATATCCTGTTCTTCTGTCCTGTCGTATTTTCCCCTAGCAACACGGTCTGTTCTGCTCCGCAAAGTATCTGTGTTCCACTCCGGTCTGGTCAGATGACCTGCTGCCAACGGACTGTATGGCATAAGTGACACGCCCATCTGCTTACAGATTGGTATCAGTTCTCTTTCATCTTCCCGATATAAGAGATTGTAATGATTCTCCATCGCTTCAAAACGTGCCCATCCATGCTCTTTTGCTGCAAGCTGCATATTATAAAACTGATAACCATACATTGCAGAAGCACCAAGTGCACGAACCTTTCCTGCCTTCACCAGATCATTTAATGCTTCCATGGTTTCCTCAATTGGTGTATCATAATCAAAACGATGAATGATATACAGATCCAGATAATCTGTGCCTAAACGTTTTAGGGTTCCGTCTATCCTTTTTCCGTTTCTGTTTCATCCAGCGTCCAGTCATGCATTGTCCCTGCTTTTCCAAAACTCATACACCCGACACAAACCTTTGAAACTTTAATATCCGTATTTCCCAATACTGTATATTCCATTTCGTAACACCTCCTGATTTTATTAATTCTGTAATAATCTCTTTACCGTTGTAAAAGTCAGATCATACACAGAACTGTAAAGATAATCTACATCTGCTTTTTCCATTGCTTCTTTCTGCTTGTCCGTTACCACCGTATATGGATAAATCCCGAACATAAACGGAAAAAAAGAATAGATAAAAGCCTCTCTTCTTTCCAAATCCATATCCGGTCTGAATTTCTCAAGCATCTGTGCAACTGTCTTCAATGTCTTTCCATAAGACACCTTAAAATCAATCAGCATCTCCATTCTGCTGTTTTCCTCTAAATCATAATGATTCATGGACATGATTTTCAAAAGCTGCTGACGGTCATTGAGTGTTTTTGCCAAAATATCTGCAATTTCCTCATCATTTAGCCAAAATGTGCGCCTTCAGAGTTGTTCAGCCTGGGGACAGACCTGTTTTTATAATTTTCGCAATACAGACATTCACTGTCGTTAGTCGATTTCATACCTGCGCCAGCCGCTGTAGATATACATACTCCCTGCTTTTTGAACATAGATTCTTCCAGACTATGCACCATCCATCTGTATCCGTAATGGTCTAAAAAAGCCTTCATTGCTCCAGTCGAATGATATACATAAACCGGACTGGCTAAGATAATAACATCTGCTTCATCCATTGCAGAATACGGATGAGCACCGCCCATGTAACAAACATTGTTATATACCAGACTGACATAATCCTCTTCAACATAAGTAAAATATCGAAAAATCAAACTATCGTAGGGAATATTAGTATTTTCCTCTAAAGGTTCTGTGTATACTTGTGAATCTTGTAAATAGGACTCTTCCACGGAAGCGTAATATGTCTGAAGTGTCTCATTAAGTACCTCTGGATAAGTATCGTCAAAATAGAAACATTCCATATCATAATAAAAGGTAACACTTCCGTCTTCGTTTGGAAATTCTTCATGAACCGTTTCCATTTCACCATATTTTGTCCAATCATTCTCTACCGTTTCCTGATTTAAAATATTGTAGGAATTTGTTTCATCTGATTCGTATGATGTTTTAATATTCTCCGTTAACTGCTCAATTTTGTCTTCGCTGCTTTCCAGTTGGAAATTATATTCTCCGCTAATATTTGCTTCGCTTTCTTCCACCGGTTGTTCTTCATTTACAGTTCCGCATGCCGAAAAACAAAGACAAATGCTTATCATAAAATATATAGAAATAACACGTTTCAAATTCTTTTGCATAAAAGCCTCACTATACATCATGTTTCGTACTATTTTTCTCAATTTTTTGAGATATACCTCTAGTATAATTTGGGATTTCAATGCTTTCAATCTTTATTTTGCAGATACCACCAATGATTACTCAATATTTGTAGCAACAATGCCTGAAAAAATGGTACTTTAACTGATACATTCTATTATAATCTGTTCACACCTGTCATACCCAAGTTGTGAACTGTTCAGCGATAGCGTATAATTGCCTGCCATTCCCCACTTTCGATCTGTGTAAAAGCGATAATTTGTCATACGCCTTTTATCAATGTCTGTCATCATCTTTATCGCATCAGTTTCCGTGACATGATATAATTTGCAGATACGCTTAACTTTCTCCGATTCAGCACCATGTATAAATACATTCAGCACGTCATCTCTGTCTTTCAGGATAAAGTCTGCATTTCTACCTATAATCACACAGCTTTCTTTTTCCGCAATTTCCATGATTACTTTTCTTTGTGCCTCATACACCATATCTTCCACGGATTTTCCCGTGATATCACGTCCTGCAAAAGCATAGGCAAACAATCCTTTCTTCGGAGACAATTCTGCATTTTCCTGAATATACTCCGGTGAAAAGCCTGACTGCTCTGCAATCTGACCAATAATATCCTTGTCATAGTATTTTATACCCAGTTTCTTTGCCACTTCTTCACCGATGAAACGTCCACCACTTCCAAATTCTCTGCTGATTGTAATGATTCTCTTTGTCATAACCGGTTCCTCCTTAACTTAAATTTTCCACTTTGTTCTTTCTGATTCTCTTTAAAAATACATAGCCCACCAGACAAGCGATAAACTCCGTGATTGGAAATGCCCACCAGATCATTGAAACTCCCATCTGTCCATTTCTGACAAAAACAGAGAAAATACCTGCCAACGGTAAAATAATAATCAACTGTCTGAGAAGTGAAATCACAAGTGACTCCATTCCACCATCCAACGCCTGATAGATTCCCTGATATGCCACATTGATTCCTGCAAAAATAAAACTGATGGAAATGATTCTCATTGCACCAATGAAATACTCTCTGGACTGTCCTGCATTAAATAAAGCTGCAAAAGCCCCTGGGAAAATTTCTGTAATTGCCACGCCGATAATCATAAGTACAATCGTATAGAGCAGACCATATTTGATTCCATCCTGAATCCTCTTTTTGCTGTGCATTCCATATGCAAAGGCAATAATCGGTGTGATCGCATCTCTTAGTCCAAAGGCAAGGAACAGTACAAACTGCTGTACCTTATAGAACAATCCATATGCAGTCTGGGCTGACGGACTGAATTTCAGAATCAGATTCATTACATACACCGTGATTGACATCAACGCCTGTGCAATGATCGCCGGAAGTCCAATCGCATAGATTTCCTTCACAATTCCAGCATCTGGTTTCATGTATTTCACACCATGTTCAAACTCTTTATTTAATTTTATATGGAAAACCAATAACAGCACTGCTGATGCGACCTGTCCAATTACAGTTGCATAGGCAGCACCTTCTACTCCCATTTGAGGAACAGGTCCGATACCATAGATCATGATTGGATCAAGAATAATATTTATCACAGCGCCTACTACCTGACCAATTGTAGAATATAGGGAACGTCCTGTTGCCTGTAACAGCTTCTCAAATAAGGAAAAGAAAATAATGCCAAATGAAATCACACAGCATATTCTCAAATAGCTTGTGCCCATGGAAATGACTTCCGGATCAACTGTCTGGGATGAAATGTATGCCTTTACTCCGAAAATTCCAAATAACAGACATACCACATAAATAATCACTCCCAGAAACAGACTGTTGCCTGCAACTTTTGCAGCCTTTTTACTATTTCCCTGTCCCAACGTTCTTGCCAGAAGTGCATTCGTTCCTACACCTGTTCCGATTCCTACTGCCACCATAAGCATCTGAACTGGAAATACCAGCGTAAGTGCATTCAGCGCAGCTTCGCTTCCCACCTTCATGTTTCCGACAAAGGCACTGTCCACAATATTATAGACCGCCTGCAATGCCATTGATAAGATCATCGGTATTCCCATCTGCACCATGAGCTTATTTACCGGCATTTCCCTCATTTTGTTACTTTCTGCCATTTCATAATCCTCCTGTTTTTCTGCATAAAAAAAGTGTGCACTTATCCTATAAGTTGGACTTACGCTGATAAGCTACACACTTTTTCATGGCATTATTTAACTAAAAAATAAAACGAGCAGCAAAAACTGGATTTACGCTAGTCTGCTACTCGTTCAAAAGTTATTATATTTTTCTTTTTGAGAAAAGTCAAACAAAAATTTTCTTGCATTTTTTCTTTTTTATATATTATAATGTTCATAGAACAAAGAAAATGAAGCCGGCTTTTAAAGCGTGAAATCCTGGGGAACAGCTTATCCTCACTCAGATTTCAGGCTTATTTTTTTACAAGCCGCAGGATATATTATAAATACCAAAAACAAACTGGCAGAAGCCTGTCAGTCTTTATAACGATCGGAGGTCTATAAAATGAACGAAATATTTCACAGAACAAGTATCAGAAAATATCTAAGTAAGCCTGTTGAAGACGAGAAAATTGAAAAACTGTTACAGGCTGCTATGGCGGCACCATCCGCCGGGAATCAACAGCCTTGGGAATTCTATGTAGTCAAGGACAAAGCTACATTGGAAAAGTTATCCAAAACCAGTCCCTATGCAACCTGCTGTGCATTTGCACCTGTTGCCTTTGTCGCATGTTATCGTATTCATTGCACAATGCCTGAGTATGCACAGATTGATATGAGTGCATCTGTTGAAAACCTCTTACTGGAAGCAGACTCTCTCGGACTTGGTGCTGTCTGGCTTGGAATCGCTCCCCTGAAAGAGCGCATGGAGGCTGTCTGCACAGTATTGAATATACCTGAAAATCTGGATGCTTTTGCGATTATTCCCTGCGGTTATCCAGAAACAATCCATCCTCAACAAGACCGTTTCGATAAACAGCGAGTTCATTATGTATTATAATAAAAAGATGGGCAATGGAATCCGCTTCCACTGCCCACCTCTTTATTTACATGCTGCATATTCTTTTAACTTCTGCTTTGCTTCCGCGCTAAGATGTCTTGGAACCTGTATCTGTACGGTTGCATACTGGTCGCCATACTGAGAAGAATTCTTCATGGATACCACGCCTTTTCCTTTTAATCTGATCTTGCAGCCTGACTGCGTACCTTCCTTGATCTTACATTTCACATTGCCATATAAGGTCGGTATCGTAGCTTCGCCGCCAAGGGCTGCTATTTCATATGGAATATTGACCGTGGTGTAAATATCCATGCCTTTACGTTCATATCCTATCTTCTCTTCTACTGTGACTTTGATCAGCAGATCACCGGCTGAGGTACGTCCCTTGCCCTTGAGCCGCACAGTCTGACCGCTGGCAATACCTGCTGGAATATGCACCTTGAGCTTCTTGGGCGCAGCAGAAGAATGAGGATCTTGCAGAGATATCAGCTTATCACAGCCAAATACAGCATCATCGAAGGAAATCGTCATTTCCGTTTCAATGTTATTGTTCATGCTGCTGCCCGCAAAGCCACCATCAAAACCATTATCAAACCCACTATTATAGAAGGAAGTCCTGCTGCTTCTATGGCTGCGGTCTGAGCCAAAGCCGCCTCCCATATGCCCCATGCCACCCATGTGACCAAACAACTCCTCCATAATGTCATCCATGTTGCCGCCTTCAAAATGGAATTCCTGATAGCCCTGGTTCGGGTCGCCATTGGTATAGTAACGATAGGATGTACCGCCTCCAAAAGGATTGCCACCCTCAAAGTCACCATTACCGAACTGGTCGTACTCTTTTCTCTTTTCTTTATCACTTAATACCGCGTAAGCCTCAGATATCTCCTTGAATTTCTTCTCTGCCTCTGCATTTCCTGCATTGGTATCAGGATGATATTTCTTGGCAAGTTTTCTATATGCTTTCTTGATTGTTTCATCATCAGCATTTTTATCAACACCTAATACTTCATAATAATCTTTTGCTTTTGTCATAACGTACACCTCCATCAATCAGAGTTGACCAGATAATTGCCAAACCTATATAAGGAATGGGACGAACTGCACAGTACATGCTTATGCATATGTTAAACCTGTACAATTCTGCATACATAATGCTGTGTTTCGCAATTATCTATCTGCATAAAAGACGCTCCAGAATTCTCTGCCGCGTCTTTTTATTCTTGCTTTTCTTTTGTTCTATATGTACTATAACATGCATATTTTCATATGTCAACAAAAGACTATTAACTTTTTATGAAATCTTGAAGTAATCAATTCCTGCTACAAGCTTATCTGCGATTTCACGAAGCTGTGCTGCACTCTGATACAGTTGTTCGAAGGTATCCACGACTTCCTGTGTTTCATCGTATGTTTTACGCGTACTGTTTACATTATCTTCTGCAATTTGGGACAGCTCGTCTACTGCCTGTACGACTTCATTTCTGGAGTTTTCCAGTCTCTTCGTACTGCCCTTAATCTGCTCGATACTATGCATGGAGCTTCCTATTTCTCCCAGTACCTCTGATACAATGCTTTGTGTATCCTGCATACTCTCACTCTGATTTGTCATAATCTCTTTCATTTGCTGCATGATTTCTACAGACTTGGAAGAATCATCCATCAAGGTCCTGGTTATCTCCTCAATCTCTGCACTGGACTGGTTGGACTGCTCTGCCAGTTTCTTGATCTGATCGGCTACTACAGCGAAGCCTCTGCCGCTTTCGCCCGCTCTTGCTGCTTCAATGGAAGCATTCAGGCTCAACAGATTCGTTTCTTCTGCAATAGAAGCGATAAAAGTAGTGGCTTCATAAATTCTCTGTACCGAATCGTTTGTGCGGTTCGTCTGTTCCTGTACTTCACTAATAATACGCTCTACATCCTCATTAATCTCCTGCAGACGTATCAATGTATCAGATGCCTTCGTACTGGATTCCTGCATGGATACCGCATTATGATCAAGCGATTCCACCTCTGACACAGTTTCTGTGATTTTTTCTCCCATAATCTTCATATGGTCAGAAGTGTTCTGGGAGTTCTGCGCCTGTTCTGTGGAATTTTCTACAATCTGGTTTACAGCTTCACGTACTCCACTCATGGTTCCATTGGTCTTATCTGCCGCCGTTCCCAGCATTTCAGAGGCCTCCAGAAGACTTTTTGCATTGGTTGAAATACCCTGGATAATATTCTTCAGCGTATCACGTAACGTAATTGTTACCTTGGAAAGTTCCCCAATCTCATCCTTACGTTTGAGCAGCTTATCATCAACCCATACGTTCAGATCCCCGTCTGCCACCTTGCTGACAACGCCAATGCTGACTTTAATATTTTTCGTCATGGACGTGGATAACTTCGCACCTACGACAATACAGATCAGCATAACAACACATACCGCCAGGATAATGGAGCCAAGAATCTTGTTTACAACCGCATCTTTGAGCTTTTTATCCGTTCCAACGAAGACCATTCCAATGATCTGATCCGTTGTTCCATTTTGATATACGGGCATATAATAGCCGTAATTAAGTTCACCTTCCAGTGAAACTGCCTTGCTGAAATATTCTTCACCGCCATTGAGCACCTTCTCTACAATCCGCTCTCCAGCCGGTGAATTCAGGATACGCTCACCGTTGTCATCCAACGCCGAAGTCATGATTCTTCTGTCTCCGTAGAAAAAGGTAACATCCATTCCACTATTTTCCTTAATCCTGTCAACCAGACTCTCCGACTTGGAAATATTATAGCTTCCCTTCCATATATCACCATTGCTTGACTCTATGTAGTCACCCGTATTTTGGTCATATGCTGCCAAAGTCGCTGCTGCCGTGCCTTTTAAAGCCTCCTGTACTTCATCTATCATTGAGTCCTTGACCATAGTCAGCATCAGGACTATCGTGATCAGTCCAAGTACCAATACCGGTCCTATCGTCAGACTTAATATTTTCTTCTTCATGCTCCTGCCCCCCTTTAATCAACAACACTGACTGTCTTGAAATACCAGTTGATACCACCTGTGATCGTTGCATCATCCAGTGTCTTTCCTTCTTCCCCAACGGTATCTCCTGTATTCGTCTCTATGACTCCGTCAAAAACACCATTTGCACCGGAAAGGATAGCAGCTCTGGCTTCTTCTACTTTTTCAGCAGTTCCTTCTGCACAAAAATCTGCCAGAGAAGTAATGTTGACCAGATTCTCACTCATACCGCCATAATAATTGCTGCCAT